>MDSW01148551.1_pt1 | contig 16473 bp, 15 predicted proteins | sample 811171 | NCBI WGS metagenome assembly MDSW01 (sample SAMN05326641, study PRJNA326480) | marine metagenome | isolation source: seawater | place: Atlantic Ocean: North West | collected 2012
ACCAAGTGGTAGGCGCGCTTGTTTGGAGTCTATGGTCACTTCAGCATTATCATCAGAAAATGTGGGTCATGCCTTGGTTATTGATGCTGCATATACGATGTATGCAGAGGAACCTCACGGCTGGGCTGAAACTATTCGCGAGGCAATTCACCAAGGAATGCCATGGCCTGAAAATTTACTTGTGTGTTTTGCAGTATCTCTTTCAAAATCACATACAGTTTACGGCTTGAGAACTGGAGCCTTGGTTTCGATACATCCAGAAATGAAGGCTGTGAAGCGGTTGGAAACAGTGTTTGGCGTTACTGGACGTTCGACATGGAGTGCAGCACCTCGTATTGCCCAGCACGCAATGAGTGTGCTTCATGAAAATGAAGAGAGTGGAAGTCATTGGAGTACGGAACGAGACCGACTAAAGGCGATGCTTGATGAGCGAAGGAATACGTTGCTGCAATCGTGTCAGAATTATGGTATTGAGCTCAATCCTAGTCATGATGGATTTTTTGCATGGTTGGAGTCCAAAGACTCTGTAGAAATAGCCACTAAGTGTGCAAAACACCATGTTTACGTCGTACCACTTGAACATGGTATTCGAATTGGCTTGTGTTCGTTAAGGGCTTCTGATTGCGATCTTTTTGCATCAGTGTTATCTCAATTCATTGGGTGAAGGTATGAAAAATCCTCGGGAAAACCTGCTTTTATCTGGAATTATATGCATTGTTTTTGGCGCATTTTTCTTCTTTGGAGGTTTAATCTCTATGGGAGCTATAATTTCTGTTTCTGGGATTATATTGTTCATTTGGGGAATGACGCTTCGTTCAGATTTGTCAATGACTCCCGCTCAGATAAGAGACTGGACGCCTTCATTAGAAACATTAGAAGAGGCTGGCAAAATTATGTATCGTGTAGACACAACGCTCGATGAGCCAAAAAGAACATCTATTCTTTGTGGTGTATGTGCACATCTTTCTTGGGTCGACGGACCAAAGCCGAAGGCTTGGAGTTGTCAAAATTGCTCTCAAATATTATGGGAGGAGGAATAATGCAACCTTTTCATCTGGCTTTTCCAGTTATTGATTTAGATGAAACAGAACGGTTCTATGTAGAGGTTCTTGGATGTGAAATTGGGCGGAGGACTTCAAGCAGTATTAATTTCAATTTTGGTGGTCATCAAATTGTAGCTCATGAAGTTAGTCATATGCCAGATATGAATAATGGGAGTGGAGTAGACGGAAAAAAAGTCCCTCCTTTTCATTTTGGCATGATTCTTGAATGGGATGAATGGCATCATTTTCGAGACCGATTGCAAGCCATGAACGTAATCTTTAGGATCAAGCCTCATGTGAGATATCCAGGGAAAATTGGAGAACAATCCACTTTATTTATCGATGATCCGAGTGGAAATGCATTGGAATTCAAATCATTCAAAGATGCATCAAAACTTTTTGCAACCCGAAGAGGTCATGAAAACGAGGATGGCGGTGGGTTGATGAGTCAAGGGGTTTTCCCTGTGAATGATGACGGCACAAATCCTTGATGGAAAAGCGTGTGCAAGTCAAATCGAAAAAGAAATCATTGCAGAGGTTTCCAAAATTTCTCGCCCACCCCATTTGGTAGTGGTTATTGTTGGAGGCGATCCTGCCAGTAAGGTATACGTCGGAAATAAAATCAAGACTTGTAAGCGTCTAGGTATACGTTCAACACTCATTGAAAAAGAAGCTAACATTTCTGAGGATTTATTGAAATCTCTTATTCAAGAATTAAATGACGATGATGATGTAGATGGTATCCTTATTCAATCACCTCTTCCAAATCATTTGGATGAAATTATGCTGACAGATTTGATTGACCCACTCAAGGATGTAGACGGTTTTCATCCAATAAACCTTGGTCGGTTGGTCCAGGGGCGTACAGATGGTTTGATACCATGCACGCCTTTTGGAATCATTCGCCTTCTAAATTACTATCAGATACCTTTGCAAGGTAAACAAGCAGTTGTTATCGGTCGTTCAAGGATTGTAGGTATGCCAATGTCTTTGTTGCTTGCTTCACAAGGCTGCAATGCAACCGTTACCATCACTCATTCCAAGACTGAGGATTTGGCTGAGGTTGTGAAGAGAGCAGATATTGTCATCGCTGCGGTTGGTCGTGCAGAAATGATAGATAATACATGGATTAAACCGGGTTGTGTAGTCGTTGATGTAGGGATAAATCGTGTTGATGATGCATCTCATGAAAGAGGTTGGAAACTAAGTGGAGATGCTCATCCAAATGTCTCAAGTACAGCTTCGTGGGTTTCTCCAGTACCTGGTGGAGTCGGACCAATGACGGTCATGATGTTAATGCAGAACACGGTTACTGCTGCAAAAATAAGGCGACAATGATGAAATAGGGAGGAAATCTATTGGAAATATACTATCCAAAGACCACCTATAGTTTACGGGTTTTTGTAGCCTTAGCGTCTCTTTTCATATCCATAAATGCTGTTTTAGGAAAATATCCAAATCATCCCGGCCTGAAATGGAATCCTATTGGTGTCATCTTTGGCGAATCTAGTTGGATTTCACTTGGTTTGGGTATTCAAGAGTATACTTTGTATGGACTCTGTTTGCTTCTTCTCTTGCTTTCATTTTGGACTGGACGAGCGAGGCCTGACTTTGATGTTTCTGCGATTTCAAGTCAATTGAATCAAGAAATCGGCGTGCAGAATATTAACCTTAACACGATTTCAAATCAATCAAACCACGTAACCTCCGAAATTGTAAGAGGCATTCTTGGCGGACAGGAAAACCAACAAGCGGAAGCCGTTCATTCCGCACTCGATACCCTTGGTCAAATCGATGTAGGGCACATCACTAAACCCCCTGAAAGGCCAGAAGTACCTCTTTCGGAATCACCTTTCACCCAACCGGAACAAGTTCCTCTGCCATCAGCTAATAATTTGACAGAAGAGGCTGTTTCTGTTCCACTTCCACAAGCCTTTTCAAAAGTCGATGTGGAAGCATCTAATCCTTTGCCGGTAATGCTTGATTTGCCCACTTTGGATTCAATCACCACTGAGGAAGATGCTCTGGAACTTCCAAAGATTCCAGATTTTGACACTGATTTAGAAGCATCAAATCTTCCTGACATCCCGGAGGTTTGAATTTGTGGACTGAAGCGGTGGATTTGCACTCTCATACAACACATAGCGACGGAGTTGCCAGCGTGAGAGTTATGGCTGAACGAGCAGCAAAAAATGGTGTTAAAGTTTGGTCACTCACCGACCATGACACCGCTGCTGGTTGGGATGAGGCTCAAGAAGAGGCTGATCGGTTGGGCATGCGATTTGTTCCAGGCGTGGAAATTACGTGTGAAGTCCCACTTTTACCAGAGGAGAATATGCTTGAACCTCATCAATCAAATCCTTCATCCTGGCACCTGTTGGCTTATTTTCCAGAAGGTTGTTCTCAAGGATTTATTGAATGGCTCGATGCTATGACAGAAGCACGTATACCCCGAATGGAAGGTATGATACAGCGGTTATCCGAACATGGTATGGAAATCAGTCTTGAAGAGGTTATGGCAATTGCTGGTGGGGCTATTGGTAGACCTCACTTGGCAAGGGTGATGCTCGAAAAAGGAATGATTGATACTTTTCAAGAAGCCTTTGATCTTTGGATTGGAGACGAAGGTCCAGCTTTTTCACCAAGACCTTTGCCAAAAATTTCGGATGTAGTGGAAAAAATACGAAGTCAAAATGGAATCAGTTCTCTGGCCCACCCGTATTATTACGGGATATCCCCTCAAAAACTCGGTAAATATCTCGTGAGCCAAAAAATCGACGCAGTCGAGGCTTTCCATCGAAGTCACAATGACTCATTGCGATGGGCGTTGATGAATATTGGTTTGCCGATTACTGTGGGAGGAGATTCGCATGGAACAGAAAACAATCCCTCTCCGGGAAGGATGCTTGCACCACTTACGCACTTACATCCTGCCTTTCACCCATAATTCGGTCAATACCTAGGGATGATTCAAACAGAAGGATAATTGGTACTGCTACCAAAAAAAGTGAGAGTGGGTCTGGTGGACTGATTGCTGCTGAAAGAATGAACGTTCCGAACCAAATATGCCTTCTGCGCAAGATGACATCTTCGCGCGTTACTAAATCAGTTCGAATAGCAAGTAGGGTGAGCACCGGTGCTTGAAATCCTATTGCGCAGGCGACTGATAAGTTTAGGATGAACCCAACGAACCCGTTTAATCGCCACTCAGTGGTCAAGCCTGCAGCTTGAGCATCTTTTTGCAGATAGTCTAGGAGCATAGGAGTGAGCCATTCAAATGCGTAGTAAATGCCACATGATGCAAGAATCAAAACAGAGATTGCAGTAGAGGTTACCAGCAATCCTGGAGAACGGATTTGTGACCAAAGTTTTGCTCTCCATGCACCCTCGAGAACAAGGCTAAACATGACCAAGAATGTTCCAAACCAAGCTCCAAATTGGACTTGTAAAAGGATGAATTCCACAGGAGTAAGCGTGATTATATTTGTACCCGAAGGTACCAATCCTGCATCGGTTAACAGCCATCTAATGATATTTGCAGAGGTGGGGATCCCAATGACTAAGCCGACAAGAAATGCTACTGCAATGAGGCTTGTTCTTGCCCGAAGATGCTGTTGCAATCTGGATAAATGTGCCAGATTTTCATCCGTAAGCAACCCTTGCTCGGTGATTTACAACCCTCCTCTCAAAACATGGTCCCATCTCTTGAACATAGAATTAGTGGTTGCTTCTAAGGCGGAGTTTTTCAAAGTTGGTGGTCTGGCATCGTCATGGGGTGGACACAACCGCAGGAAAATACAGTGCCAGCCCTTGTCGAAGGTATTCAAAGGTTCGATGGTGTGGAGCTTGATATTCGTCTGACTTCTGATGACCATTTGGTACTCCATCATGATCGTAGGCCAATGTTGTTAGGTAAATCATTGGATGGACGGCCAGAATTTGTTGAAGAATGGAACCTTGATGAGTTACAGAATGAAGGCTTTGATGCATTTGGAGATTTTCTGCATCACAAAGTTGCGCAAAAATCATTGTCAGAGGAATCAAAAGTTGTTTTTGTAGAATTGAAATTGCCTCATCGGCGTTTATTAAAGAAAAAAGATGCTACTTCCCATCTCGCAAAAATGTTGACCAAGGTTCAATCTATCGCAAGAGATGTCGGTATACCAAAGCATAATCTTGTTGTTTATGCTTTTCATCATCACGTAGATCAGGTTGTAAAATCTGCAAAATATGACGGCCTATGGTCCCAACTTGAACCGGTTATACCACCAATCGAAGGCGAATTTTGGCAAAAACTCCGCACGCTTCCATCTTTTGCCAAGACCTCATTTTCATCATTATCAAAGAAACATAGGCGCTCAGGTTCTCCTATTGTTCCATGTGCTCTTGAATATCTAAGTGGATGGACGCGTCATATACCCCTTGGGCGTTCAGTTGGTTTACATGGATCTTCATTGAAAAGGTTGAAAAAAAGTTTGAACGGACTTGGTTGTCATGTTTGGCCGTGTGATGAGAATATTGAGAGGCAAGTACTGAATGCAGGTTTGTCACCAATTTCAGATTTCGCAAATCCGAATCAATCTCTGCCAAATGCTGCCCGTTGGACAAAACCAGCTACGATGCCTTTGGGAGATGAGGAGTGGAGTAGGCTTGACCAAGGCATCCTACCGAATTCAAGTGTGAGATGGTCCGATTTGTCAGATAAAGAAAAAATCCAACAATTAGAGGTTTGGAAGATGAGGTTTGGTTGGCAAAATAGCACGCAGAAAATGCTTCTTGAATCGAAGGGAGAAATTCCTTGGCAAGCCGTGCGATTGATTGGTCACAGAGGATGTGGAAGGTCTCCTCGTTATTCGACATGACGAAGTTCTTGTTCCTCTGCGATATATTTTGGACGGTAAATAGGGACGCCTTTTCCATTTCGTAATACTGTTCTTTCATCGATTATCTGGGCTGAAATACCGCACACTCTCGCCCAACCAAAGAAGGTGGTGTAATACTCTGGATTGGTAAATCCAGCAAAATTTAGCAAACATCCACTGGCAATGTCAACATTCGCATTTGGATTAGCAATTCTTGGATTTTCTGCAAGAACACGTGGAGCGACTTCTAGTAAACCTAGGACGGTATTGAAAAGAGGATCGTTTGGGCATACCTCTTTACCGATTTGAACTTGTATAGTGGCACGGGGATCCTCTGTTCTGAGCACAGAGTGTCCGAATCCAAAGACGGGTCTTTTGTTGGCGAGCTCATTTCTGATGAATGATTCAATCTCACTACGATCGCTGGTCCCAATTTTCTTGACAAATTCCAAACAGGATTGATTTGCTCTTCCATGAAGAGGCCCTGAAAGGGCATTCATTGACCCGGAAATGGATGTGTAGAGTGTAGCAAGTCCACTTGCAATGGCTTTCCCAGTAAATGTAGAAAGGTTTCCGCCGCCATGGTCCATGTGAAGCACGAGGAATGCGGAAACAATTTTTGCCATTACGGATGTGTCAGCTTCTGGTTCCAGAGTATGAATAAATCGATCGACTAAGTTTTTGGACAAATCATCATCTGGTATATTTTGAACTCTCCCTTCTCGAATTCTAAAAATGAGTCCCATCAGTCTCGGCATTTTTGCAACGAGGTTTAACCCATTTTCAGTCCAATTTTCGTCTTGGTCAAACATACCAAGAGCCATGATTCCCGTGGACATCCAATCCATTGGATGGCCATGTTTTGGAAGAGCAAGTAGTACCTCGATGATTTCACGTGGTACTTCTCCTCGGGACTTTAGTTCATTCATGAATGATGTCGTCTGCTCAGGCGTAGGTAATGACTTATGCAGTAGGAGATAAAAAATCTGTTCTGGTGAGAAATTCATGAGTTCGGCTATCGGATAACCAGCATAATGTACGCCCTCTGTAGGAGTGACAAATGAGGTGCGACAGGTACCCACTGGAATGCCTCTCATGCCTGAATTCAGGTGAGAAGAAGTTACATTTAGTAAGGATTCACTGTCATTATCCATGTTCGGTCGTTAGCGTGGACTAACGGTTACGATATAAGTCCAACCATTTAATTTCTCAAAGCGTTTATTCCCCTGACCAATGTCGAATGCCGATACTTGCAATTCTATCTGCATTCATGTGAAGCCTTATCGTATTTCCATCAATCAATATTCCATCCTCAGATTGAAGTCCCGGGCACTCCTTCACCACTCGGTTCCAATGCTTTTTTGTAGCTAGATTTTCTTGCCAAAATGGGAACGATTGGCATTGAGAAGGTCTGGCGACATACACTTCACATTGTTTGTTCTGGTTGTAGTATTGACAAAATTGGGTTTCTACATCCGTGGCTAGAATAAATCTTCCATCGATGCTTCTTTTACAATGTTGTTTTACATATTCAGAGGTTGTTAAATTGAAATGACCAGCGAGTCTGATGATATCTGATTCAGCGAGAAAAACCATGCCATTTGGCTCTTCACAACATTTTCCACAATCGGGTTGACAACGGAAATCAATGCCGTCTTTCCACCAAGGTCTTGCCTTCATGCAGTGGCCTCAGGTAACATCACTTTTACCCGCTTTAATCGTGCCAAAACTCTTCGACGTTCTGTGATTGGTTGCTCTTCAACATCAAGAGTCGGGCCCCCGACTACGTCATCTCCAGTCACAAGACGAATCTCTTGCTCAATTTCTTTTATTCGGTCAGCGATTTTGATAAGATCTTCCGTTGATGCGTTTTTGGAGCGAAGCGATAATTTTTCTATTTCGGTTTCCAATCTGGCAAGATGAAATGTTTTGTTTTCATGTTCAATTGATAGGTCCTCAAACGCAGATTCAGCCATGTTTTCAATACTTGTAACGGTTTCATTCACACGAGTACTGTCAAGGCCAGAAAGTTTGGTTTTCTGATGAATCATATGTCGTTCCGATTCATGTACATCCAGTGTCGATGTAATATGAGGTTCCATTGCTTTTGAAACAATTTCTTTGGCTCCCTTTTGACTCAAATCTGGTTTTAGCGAAGGAGGCTCGTAAGAATCCGTTCCTATTTCGGGCATCTTTGTGTGCAGTTCAACTCCAAATACATCTTTGTCTGTGTACACTTCATCAATGGCATTTTTCACCAATTTTTGAGCCATGATCTGAATATGTTGCTTGTCTATTTCTTTTTCATCCTCTTCAAAATATGTGTTGAGCAGGACTTTTTCTGCATCTTCAGCATCCTGGATATCGATTCCAGAATCGATTGCAATCAACAGTTTTTCAAATTGAGATATAGCAGTTTTCCAATTTTGATTACTATGTTTTACTACAGCAGATAGCAATTCATCAGTTAATCCAGCACTTTCCATCATCGATTTTCTTCGAAGATGAAGTAAAAGGGAGTGTTGGGATGGGTATCGAATGTTAGCATTTAGCCCCTGTTTGACCAATTCTTTTAATCGACCCGCTTCAATTTCTTCCGCATCATCTGCGTGTGTCAACAGAACCAAAACATCGTGATTTAGTGCTAAGTCAACAATACTACCCAATTCATGTAATGCATCGTCATCGCATTTCTCAATGTTTTCGACAGCAAGAACATCTAGGTTGGGAACCCATTTTTCCCATGCTGGTGGGAATTTCTCTTGCTGATTCGCGATTACGCTTTGTTTCAAGTAGACCAATTTTTTCTGCTCACGCAAGGCTTGACATGTGGCATGAAGGAGATGAGATTTTCCAGAACATTCTGGACCGGAAATAATAATCGGATTTGCTTGAACAATACCGTCAATAATTTTTTCACAAATACTTGTAGCGAGTTGATTTTCTTTAATCGTGGTCCAAGTTCTGAAAGTCATGTGAGAAGAGTTCTCAAGCAGATTTGGCCATTCCGTTTCTTGCCAATCGATGTCAGGTAGTTGAGACAGATTCGTATCAAGGCTTGAGAGTCCTCTCTCATGGTCCAATAACGCAGACCATATGGGTCTTCCATCAGCCTCGATTCCAAATTTATCACCTATATTTTCAGAGGGAAGTTCAGAATCATATTGCTTCCGCAATCTTCGAATCCCTTGACTAAACTTTCCAGAAAATTCTTGTGTGTCATCGGATAATTCAATGCTTGCGGAGTGAGGAGTGTTTGTTCCCAGCACAGAATCTGCAATTAGATTATACGCAGGTCTCTTGTCAGGAAATGCTTTTTGAATAAGAGATTTTGAGCTCTTCGTAGGGTTTGAAGAATGTTTTGAAGTCTTGAGATTTCTCTCTTTTTTAGTTTGGTAGTTTACACTTTTTTTCGCTTGGTCAATAACCTGACGGAGTTTGTATTTTGACAACTTTGCCAAGGTCATCGCCTCCTTGATTTAGGTTTTAGCCATGTCTTCAATTGCTGGTCAATCGAGTTTGAGGATTGAGGATGGGAACTTACTTCCCTTCTACCATCAATTGTTTTTGGAGCTGCTTGAGATGCTGAGGGGTTATGTTCTGACTTGTTTTGTTTGAAGTAATATCTCGATTTTGATTTCTGCTTTGGAAATGAAAATGTTTGCTCAGATTGATTCCTCATCATATCGTTAATTGGTAGTTTCTTCCCAGTCTGCTTTTCAGCAAACTCATCAATTTCAACTTTATTTATGACCATTTTTTTACTCGAAGAAATTGGAGAAAGACGCACTTCCTTTTTCTTTGTTAAGGTTGCTTGGTTCAATGAAGCCTTTGTAAGGTCACGATTAGACATATTTTTGATTCTCTTTTTCCGATATTTCTTGACTCTTTGCGCAGGCCTAGGTTTTACAGGGGTAGGTTTCTCAGGCACAGGAATTTCGTGAACAGGGTCGGTTTCAGTATCAGTAATTGTGTCAAAACTGGTCTCAATCATCGTTGTTTCATTTGCCTCCGATGTACCAGTTTCGAGATTTTCATTACCAATAGGTAAGTCTTCTTGGTGTAAATTATCGCTTGTTGAGGGATTCAGCGTTTCCTCATAGGTTTGTGTTTCATCATCTTTTTCGATGGCATTTGGCGATTGAAATAGACTCATTTCCTCTTCTGTGATGGTTCCAAAAAATGGGTGTTGAGATAACGTCTCATGGTCATTGAGCCATCTATCGATTGTTTCATCATCGATGATTGGTGCTTCCCTGATAAGCAAATGTTGGTTCTTGGATTGGAATACAGAAAGATCTACCGAAGAAATCAGACAGTGATTTCCATATCGGATAGCATCAATAAGTTCTCTCATGAAATGAACAATTTCTTTTTCTTCGTTCATTATCGCCAGATAGTCTAATCCTTCAATAATTACAAACGATCGCAGATTTGATGAAAGAAATTCATCGATGTTTTTTTCCATGGATTGCAAATCAGGTTCTTGATTTCGCTTACCCTGCTTGTATCCAAGGTGATATGGTGTGACCGAGCCCGTTGTTGAAAAGGATTCTCCAGTGATGGAGTGATTTCTTGTGAAGAACAGAACAGGTCTATCAAAATCAGCAACGATGTTACCTAATCGAAGGATTTTTTCGCCATTGAGAGAATCGATGAGATAAGAATCACCTGGCGATAATATCTGGCCACTATCAATCAAAAGGTCCAGTAAAGACTCAGCCTTTCTTTGAATATGCTCTGGCGCAGATTCGACGACCTCCATCGCTGGTAGTCGTTGTCTTCGTTTGTGTTTGGATTGCCATACTTTGGATTCCCACCATTTTGAGTGATTCTTTTGATTTTCCAGTTTTATAACAGCATTTGGATAAAGATTCACGATTTCAGAGACATCTACTCCAAGGTGCATGTCAAGTATACAATCCAAATGCAATGCATCATCTTCAATTTCAATCATTGCCTCCTGACTGGATAGAAGGCGGTGCTTTTCATGCAATGCTGCATGAATGTCACCTGATAATACGAGTAAAAACCCCTGTGATGGGGTTTCATTCTTTGGCTTTCTTTCTGTTCGAATGTAGCCACTCCACTCCTGAGATTTCATATTGTCCAAAAGTGCTCGGAGGATGGCATTATTTCCTCTCCTTGATTCAACGATTTCCCCTTTGGGTAATTCAATCAAGGTGGCACCTCAATCCGTGTTTCATGCATCCCTTCTTGAATGTAGGGGCAATCTTTTGCTCATCGATAGTAGTTTGAGCAGAAATGACTTGCATCCAACATGGGCGAGTTGAATGAAGAGGAAATGCAGTATTTTCTTGAAGGATGTCGCCGATTTGATTTAGGAAGGCATTGGGATTCACATGAATCTTGGGAAGATCTTTGGATTTTACTCAAAAAGAGAAAAGAATTTAATCAGGCGAAAATTGTTCAAGGTCTTATTCAAACCGCCGCATTACTGTATAATTATGCACGTCAAAAAAAGCGTGGTGTTCAACTTGGATGGGAAAAATTAGAAAAAAAGTTGGTTGAAGTTTCATCATATCAACACATCGATATCAGTAAGCACTTAGATCAAATCAGAGTCTTCTTTGAAAATGTAGATCATTGGTCGCTTGATCCTCAAACCGTGACATTACCCTTAGTAGATGACAGGACTTATGAGTAATTGCCTTGAGTAAATCATGTGCAGCCACCAAAGTCCAAGGAGAAAAGCGCTCAAAATGCTCCCTTGGATGATGTTGAAATCACTGATATTCCATTTTTTAAAACCGAAGTAGGCCTCTCTCAAATGAGGCCAAACATCATCTTTGGAATTATCTGTATTTTCATCATCATTGTAACCTATTTTCCTTTTGGCATAAACTGGCTTACTACCTGTGTATTTGTGTTATGTGCCCTGTTTGTTTTGCTGAATATCAACCAGATAAGAAAGTGGTATGTCGTGCCTCTTTGTGTCGATATTAATCATCCATTCGTACAAGATGAGCCTATGGGTTTGAGTCATGTCAAAGTAAGAACCGATCAAGGATGGCGAGTTGTGGGTGATTATCGATTGAAACTATCTCAGGATCCGCTTTCAAAAGAATGGAGATTACACATCGATGATGAAGAGATGAGCATGTTTGGAACTTGGGATAAAATTGGAAATGAAAAAAGCCGAAGCACATATTTGTCGCTGGTAAATCAAGCACTGGCGCTAAGAGATACGGTCAATCAAAAAGAAGATGCTTTTGACGACGCACGAAATAGAGAAACACAAGAAACCGGTCTTCTGGAAAGAGAGTGGATGGAACTTGAAGCTCTGGAAGTGAAAAGTCCGATAGGACGGTTATTTCAAAAAGATGAATAAATCGGCATTAATTCATTTATTTCACACACCATTTATAAAAAGAAATCAAAAAACATTGAATCGTGGTAGTTAAATCAGGTTGGCAAGCCAACCTTGAAACCCTTGACCAAGAAAGGCAGGGTTTGGTCATGGGAGGAACCCTCTCTCGCCGTTTCTCGAAACTACCTTTGTGGCTTAGTCACCCTGGGAATATCGGAGCGTTTTATGGCCTATTATTGTCAATTGCTCTGCTGTTTCCTTATGTGTTCACCGTTGACAGTTGGTTATCGCCATGGATTTACCAATCTGCCCTGATTCTTGCAGTTTGTTCCGGTCTTGGCTTTATTTCAAGACTGATCAATCTTCTGACAAAGCGAATGCCAGTTGGCACGCCAAGACACATCCTCTATCCAATGCCATTTGTTGGTTTATTCCTGCTGTCTTTGCAGATTGGTTTTGAAAATTCAGGAACCTTTGATTGGATTCCAGCGTGGCTCATCTGGGCACTCTTATTGATACCGGGTCCATTGTATGTGCATGTCACCTGGGCGCCGAGATGGCGTGTTTTATGCATGCTTGCTGATGGCGAGAATCCCTTCTCAGATGCGCCCCTTTTACCCAATAATCAATCTGAAGAATTTGAAGATCCAATGATTATTCAGACTTCTGATGATGATATTCTCGAAGTGGTCGAAGAATTATCAGAAGAATAAATATCAAAAATTGTCTTTTTCTGCTTCAAGCGCTGTTCGACCATTCAAATCAATAAAGTATTGAAATGTCAAACCATCATCTTCTTCATCTTCTGGACCGCAATCTGGTTGTATAAATGGAATCCCATTATCTGGGGGGCATTCTCCTCCGTTAACAATAGGCTCAAGCGTAATGCCCCAACTTCCCTTGTATGCTAAATCGAAGACTGCTTGGTCTATAGCGCCTTGCTCATCAACTGCCCATACATTATTTGGTACACTCCAATCGGATTCAAAGAATAGATTCACGCCAAAACTTTGACAACTAACTGTTCCTTGAAGATCCTGCCCTTGGCTATCGACGCCACCCGGAATGCTAACTTGATAATTCATCTCATCAGGTTCATCACCTTGGTTGGCTGATGGACCTTCATCACAACTAATGAATATACTGACAGTGGTTAGATTTTCAGAAAATAATGCTGATGCATCGTAAGTTTCTGAATGGGTGGTGCTTATTGTTTCTGTAACACTTGTCTGTGAGGAAAAACTTTCGGAATCAACATCCCACTTGTACATACCCTCTGCTGCTGCATTGGTTGGATCAAGTAAGGAATCACCAAGCCCCGTACCCATGGCAGAAATGAATACCATGCCAATCAACATGCCAGATGATACCACGTCTTTCCAGCCATTGTCAGCTAGATTGTAGGTATATTTTGGATTCTTTTTGTAAGTCTGTTCGACATATTTTGGTAAAAAGAAACAAAATAATCCTAAAACCAATGAAATTTTGGCCAAATTTGCTGCATAATATCCAGTCGAAGGACCCCATTGCATTTGGACATAAAATTGAACAAAATCGTCCTCATCTTCGAAATTCTGATTAAGAGTCCATGTATCAAATCCAAAGAACGAATCTTCTGTTAAGACACTTGATTTAGTAACTACCAAATCCCATGATGGCGCAATCCTCTTGACATCCTTTTCAGCCACATCTCGCATATTATCTTCAAATTCTGCAGCACCAAATTGTAACATGAATATTGAAAGTACTGCGCCGATTGCTAGCCAAGTGTCAAATCGAACAGAGATTTGTTCCCTCCACATTGGTACTAAACAGATTCCGGCAACCCAAAGACAAATCAGCGCACTAAACAACATCGTCCATCGAAGATCTAACACAGCAGTACTGGTATCGGAAAGGAATGGTTGTTCATCATGACTGTCGGAGGAACTTGATGTGGTCGCATTGATTCGTCCGTCTTCAAACACGGAATCATTTGTGTAAGACACAGACCATGGAGAGAGCCCCCATGAGATTTCATGAGTTGAGGTATTTCCCAGATCATCTTCTGCGCCGGGTTGATGACCCATATATGTCTGGTCAATGGTGTACCAAGAACTTACGGATGCAATGAGTATAGAAAGACCTCCGAGTGCAAATAAAGCAATTGGGAGATAATTTACGCTCTTTTCAAACCAATCAGGTGCTTCATTTTGTTTGAACCATGTAGGTGAATCTTTGATTTTGTCTTCTTTGCGTAAATAACTCAATTGCCCAACTGCACCTGTACCAGAAATAATTGAAAGGAGTATGAGCAGCCAAAATCCGAGGCCTGGCCCCCAATTGATCGTACCATCGGTCTCAAAGGTACCACCAAAAGTTTCACCTGAATCTTCAAAAGTACCCTCGCCGAATAAATCTTCTTCATCAATTTCATCAAATACATCTTCACCAATAAATTCATTCACACCTTTTCCGAGATTTGAATTGATTGTTCCCGCACACGCTAATCCAAGAAAACAAATACCGAGCAAAATGACTCCGGAAAGTGAATAATTATTGATTCCTTTTTTGGGGTTAATCGGTTTCTTGTGTTGTACGAAAGTCATCAAGAGGACTGCAATAGTAAGCCACATAATATAGCCCAAATATGCATCTAATTCCTCAGAGATTTCAAGGAATGTTTCTACCTCTTCATCGTCTCCCGGGCCGCTTCCACTAGATTCTACAGCCTCTTCAAGAGTTGCATAATCACGTTCAATCCAAACAGGGATATTTTGGGAAAATGTTTTTGAAAAATTTTCCTGACTTTCAGATTCATGCATTTGTTCTATTTTTGGATTGAGTTGAAGATAACTATCATCTCTTAATTCCAAAGAGAAATTGTCAACAAAAATTGTTGTAGTGTTCTCTCCCTCTTCTTCAAAGGTAACTGCGGTTGTAAACTTTGTATCCACATGGGCATAGGATGTTGATTCAATACTCGCCCATAATAAAAGTAATATCATGGGTGACCAAAAGAGGAACCTCGCTCGTTGAGATGCTAAAGTACTCTTCCAATCCTTTTCCATAATTTCTTGTGAATCTTATTCTGATATTAAATTAGCCCAATTGCGCTTCCATGCTTTTCAAATACAGATAGTACTTCATTCAAGTCTTCAGATGAAATGCCTGCTGACATTTGTGTTCTTACTCTTGCCTTGTTTTTGGCTACCATTGGGAATACAATCGCCCCAGCCATCACGCCGTCTTGCATGAGTAATCGACTCAAATCTTTGGCTACAGACGATTCTCCGCACATGACCGGAATAATCGGCGTGGTCGAGACGCCGGTATCGAAGCCCATAGATTGCATCTCTGACCGGAAATATTCTGTATTTTCCCACAATTTTTTGTGATGTTCTGGCTCATTCATGAGCACTTCTATTGCCGCTTTTTGAGCAGCTGCAACGCCGGGAGGTTGACTGCCAGAGAGAAGCCATGAGCGGGAGTGATTGAGTGCATGGGTTCTCACAATTTCTTTTCCGGCAAGAATGCCGCCTTGAACGCCGAGTGCTTTTGAAAACGATCCAACCTCAAAATCTACACGACCCTGCAATTTGAAATGGTCAACAATGCCACGTCCGCCTTCACCAAGAACGCCTTCGCCATGACAATCGTCTACTAGGACCATAGCTCCATGTTCTTCTGCTAGGTGTGTTAATTCATCAAGCGGGCATATGTCGCCATCCATACTGAAAACACCGTCGGTAATGATGAGTTTCCTGTCTGCATTCTTGTGGCTGTTTAGGATATCCTCAAGCCCCCCCATGTCATTGTGAGGGTACACGCCACGCTGTGCTTTTGTAAGCCTCACGCCATCAATGATTGAACCATGATTAAGTTCATCAGAGATGATTACATCCTCTTTCCCTTTGACCAGAGTAGGAATTAGTCCAACATTTGCAGTGTATCCCGCACTGTAAATCAAAGATGATTCAACACCTTTGAATTCGGCTACCTTTTGTTCAGCCTGCAAATGCAAATCCATCGTACCAGCAATGGCTCTCACTGAACCAGAACCAGCACCATATGTTTTCGTTGCCTCAATCATGGCCTCAACAACCTTTGGATGGGTCGTTAAATTCAGGTAATTATTGGCAGATAGCATGATGGTATCTCTCCCGTTCATCTGACAACGGGGCACGTTTGCTCCTTCCAGCGTGGGTGGTTCCCATTGCAAAGATTGTGATTGAAGTTCTTCAAATCGGGCATGCAT
>MDSW01006465.1_pt1 | contig 16472 bp, 17 predicted proteins | sample 811171 | NCBI WGS metagenome assembly MDSW01 (sample SAMN05326641, study PRJNA326480) | marine metagenome | isolation source: seawater | place: Atlantic Ocean: North West | collected 2012
ATAAATCTCATAAAAAAAGGTCTCATAAAAAAAATAAATCTCATAAAAAAAATAAATCTCATAAAAAAAATAAATCTCATAAAAAAAAGGTCTAATAAAAAAATAAATCTTACAAAATTATATATGAAAGCAATAAATAAATTATTTTTTTTTAAATTGATAATTTAATTATTAATTATATAAAATAATATAATTAATAATAAAATGGAAAATATTGATTATAGTAATTATATTAATATAATTATTAAACAATTACAAGATGAAGATTGTATTAAATATGATATTAAAATTAATAATAATATTGGTGAACTAATTATTGAATTTTATGAACCAGATTGGTATAAATCTTTAAATGAGAATACTAAAACAGATGTATTTAATAGTGTTAAATATTATTATGAAAATTATTTTAAAACTACTAACAATTTAGAAATGGAAAAAATAAATTATGATTTAGAATTAAGTAAATTATATGATAATATGTCAATTAATGATAATACATATGAAAAATACGATTATTGTCCACTATGTAGTAAACAAACATTAGATTAACTAGAATTTAATGCTATTATAGTAAACCCTATTAATGCAATAATAATACCTAAAAACACTTTTTTATTAATTTTTTGTTTAAATAAAAAATATCCTGCAATAATTGATAATATAACATTAAAATTAATTATAGCATGGGTATACCCTATATTAGGACTTATAGACATAGCATATTGCATGCAAAAAGAATTTATAAAAAGTAAAAATGCAAAAATAAATACTATAAAAAAGTATTTATTATCATAATCACTATATTTTTTAATATAATTTTTTCTATTAAAAATAAGTATAATAGATGAAAAAATACCAACAAAAATAAAACTAATTAATAAAAAACAATTATTATCATATTTACTATCATTTATATATTTTAAATAAATAACACCTAAACCACTAATTAACATTGATAATAATGCCAATAAAATCCAATTATATTTCATATTATTATATAATAGTTATATAATAATATGATAAAATAATTATTTTTTTATTTTGAAAAATAAATAGAAATAGATAAACCAATAACAGTAAGAATAAAACCTAAAATAGTTTGAATATTAAATTTATATTTAAAAAATAAATAATCAATAGCTAATGTAACAAATACACTCAAATTAATTATTAAAACACATATACATACATTAGGACTAAATTTAACTGCATAAGATACACAATAATTAAATATTAGAATGATTAATGAAAGAGCAGTTATATATTTAAAATTAGTAAAATTATTTTTAGTATAATTAATAGTAGATTTATAATTTAAAATTAAGTATAATAAAGAAAAAATACCAGCAAATAAAAATATATAAGCTAATACTATTGGTAAATCATTAATATTTTTGTTTAATATTTTATAAATACATGGATGAATTCCTGCTAATATCATAGCAATAAAACATAAAAAAATCCATATATACTTCATATATATATATATATATATGAATATTATGATTAATCTAAATTAATATGTATATAAATATTATGATTAATCTAAATTAATATGTATATAAATATCAGATTTAGTTTTGTTATCTAAAATATCTAAATTATTAACAATAGGCATACCTAAATTTTTTAACTTATATATCTGATTTTTTTTAAATTTCAATTCATTTATTGGAATTTTATAATTATGAATTAATAGATAAGATATATCAATTTTTATCATCGCTATCAAATTTTCAAAATTATTTATATATTTTATATGTATATTATTATTATCATCTATAGTAATATTATTAGGTAATTTTGGTTGAATTTTAATAATATTTTTTTCATATATCATTTCATTATGCCATAATGGTACATATATAATATTATTTATTGAATTATTACTAATTTCTAATTTAAAAATTTCACTATTAAGAAGATTATCTAATGTAGGATTAATTATATATATATTATAAAATTTTAATTTATTAATAATAATATTTTTTATATTATTACTTATTTTATCTGAAAAATATATATTATTGTTTATAAAACAATATAAATCTTCCAAAACATTAATATTTACTTTATCTAATAATTGATCTAATAATTTATTACTGTATTCTATACATTTATCATGAAATCTATTTATTTCTTCAGTATTCATGGTTTTTGATAAAATATCAACAAAACTAATAATTAATTCAGTATATTCAATATCACTAGTATTGGTAGATGAGTTATCATTTTCATAATCTTTATATTTATTATTATCTATTATATTCTTTAAAAAAGAATAAGCTTCCTCTATTTCTTGAAATATTCTATTTGCATTTATATCGTTATTTTTATCAGGATGATTATTTAATGCAAGAACATGATAATTTCTTTTTAATTCTATTTGAGTCAAATCTTTAATATTAAAATTATTATATTTATTATCTAATTTTAATATTTTTAAAGCACTATTAATATTCATTATTATTCAATTAACTGTATTAAATATAATATAAATGCCTCTAAGTGATAAATCGGTCTGTAATTATTATTATAATATTTAAATAATATACAAGTTTTTATAAAAATTTTATTTATTAAATCTTTTTCTAAGTTATTATTATTTAATTCTTGATATTTTTTTAAATATAAAATTATTATAGTAAATATAGAATCATAAATATTTAAATTATAAATTAATATATCATAAAGTATGTTTCTTAGATTATTATAATTTATATTTTTATAAAATATAAAATTAATAATTTTATTACAAATTGATAATTTTAAATTTACTATATTTTTATTTTCTTCTGATAAATCTATATATTTTAATTGATTAATTGAAGAAATGTTAGATATAAAATCTTCATTATCTAAGTTATTTTTCTTTTTTAATAAAAATTTTTTATTATTAGTATTTGATATCTTTATATAATTTGAATAACTCAATTTAGTATAATACAATATATTACATAAATCTTGAATATTTTCTGGAATAAAACTTAAATGTTCTGTTATTATAATAAATTTTAATGTAATATTATATATTAAATTTTTTTGCATATAACTATAAAAAACTTCTAATAATTCATTATTTATCTCATGAAAATTTTTACATAAAATTATACCTTTTTTTTCTTTATTACTATATATTACATCTATTATATTATTATAAATATCATTTAATAATATTTTAGAATTACAAGTTAAATTTTGAAAATCTATTTCATAATGTATATCACTTATTTTTATTATATGTTCATTTTTTGAATCTATTGTCATTTTTTTTTCATACTTTAATTTACTTGGACTATAATTTTCTATTAATTTTAATGCTTCTGTATATTTACCTATTCCTGGTGGACCATATATAATAAAATTTGATATTTTATCTAAGTTTTTATTTAAATTATTAAAGTAATTATTATATTTATTATTTATTGTATTTAATTTTGCAGATTCTAATATTGAAATAAAACTATCTTTTATTATCATATTATATATTTTAAATAATATGTTTTTAAAATATATTTTTTAAATAAAATAAAATTGTTTAAAGTTTATTTATTAAATTTATTTAATAAATGTTTGCTGAAAATATAGATAATATAAATATCAATAATATTATTATAAGTGATCCTATAAAAAATAGTGTAATGCAATATAGTAATTTTTATAAAATTGTATTTTCTAACAATATTATTTCATATAATGGATTATATATATCATTTGATCTTAATGATATTACTTTAAATAGAGAAAAAATTTTATTAAATGATACTTATAATTCTAATAATATTGAAACTATTTACAAACTACGTAATATTGAAAATATTATTTTAAATAATATTGATACTAATAAAAAAAAAACATATAAAATTTATGATTTATTTAGTAATGGTTATATTAAATATTGTTACAATGATATATATATAGAAAATTTTAATAATAACCATAAATTGTTATTATCTAATAACAATTTTGATAAAAAAACATTTATTTTAAAAATATCTGGTCTTTGGGAAAACAAAGATAATATTGGTATTACGTTTAAAATTATATTAATGGATAAATATATTACTTTTTAAATTTTTTTATAAATACTAACCATCTGTTGAAAAAAATGCTAATATTATATTAATAATTAAGACAAATATAAAATTTACTGTTACTAATATTAAACTTAATGATTTTATTATACTTATTTTATTTTCTGTACTTGCCTCATTTTTTGTTATTATTTTATTTAATAATAAATATATATATTTAATTATTAATCCTAATTGAAGTATTATTAAAATTGTTGAAAATGTATCATATACATTATATGTACTACTTACTGCTCCAGAATTTATTCTTCTATAAAATATAAAATTTAATGTTATTATATATATTATAACTAGAAAAGTAAATAATATAGGCCATATTTCTATTAAATTCATAATTGATATATTATCAATTAATTGATGAAAACTATCATTTTTTGTTTTTGAATATTTATCTGTTAAATTTAAATTCAAAGCTAAAAATATCATAATAAATAATGATATTGCTGTTAATCCATATCCCCAAATTGTAGTTGCTGCTGATCCAGTTACACCTTTTCTTTTATTTCCCCCTACTTCATTAAAACATAATTTTATAATTAATCCTGTAACCGCTAATACAACTAAATTCAAAAAATCTAAATTATCATTTTTAGATATACCAAAACCAAATACACCTCTTAAATCACCTTTTAAATTAGTACTCGTTTGATCTATTGTAATTACCTCTGATTTTCCATTTGATTTTACAGTGCTTGAACCAGTATCTGACGAAGCTTTGCCTGAATAACTCATTATTATATTAATATATATAATATAATGATAATATAAAATATAATATTATAATTTTTATATTATAATATTATAATTATACCTCATGGAAGAATTATTAATAGAAAGATTACAAAATTATACTTTAGATAGAAAAATATTATCTATTGATAGCGTTGATCGAGACATTAATAAATGGCCACATGCTAACAATTTTGAAATTACTACACCAATATTATATAATAATATTGAATCTATTAAATTATTAAATATAAAAATACCTAATAAATTAGATAATATTAGCGAGACTTTGCAAAATAATAAATTTATAATTTTAAAAAATTCTCAAAAACATCTTATTACATTAGAAGATGGGTTTTATAATAATCAAGAATTAGCGATCTCTCTACAAAATAATATAATAAATTTTATTAGTGATATAAGTGTTAATTTTAACACTTTAAATCAAAAAATGTATTTTAATTCAAATGAAAATTTTTCTTTTATTTTCAAAGACAATGATTTAAGTTATAATATTACTTGTAATAATAATTATAATGATATATTTAAACAACATTCTGATTGGGGATTAGGTTTTATTTTAGGTTTTGATAAAGAATCTATAGTCAGTGAAGAAATTGATAAATTAAATTTTACTCATAATAATATTACAATTACTAATAATACAAATCAATTAATTAAATCTACTAAAAAAGTAAATTTATCTTATCATCAATTTCTTTATTTGGAAATTGATAAATTTAATAGTGCTGATGAAATCATACCATATATAAATAACCACCATACTAATGTTAACACTGGTAAATCTAATGCTTTTTTTGCTAAAATTCCTATTGTATTTAATAATTTTGATACTGGTTTTATGAATTTTGAAAATATTGTCTCTTTTAGTTACTATCAACCTCCTATTGAAAAAATATCCAAATTAAATTTTAAATTACGTTACCATAATGGTATGCTTGTTGATTTGGATAATTATAATATTTCTTTTACTTTAGAAATAAATCAAATTCGAAATGAAATTAAAAATTATAATATAAGAACACCTTTTAAATTATAAATTTGTTAATTTTTATGATTATATTTATTCCAACATTCTTCACATAAAGGTATATATTCATCTGAACTTCCTATTAAAACTTGCTGATTTTTATTTACTATTAATCTATGTGAATATAATGATTTATTTTCACATTTATTACATTTACCTTTACATTCATGTATTTTATCTGAATATGGAATCAAATCCATTAATTCACCAAACTGTTTTCTTTCATAATCCAAATTTAATCCACATATTATTATATTTATTTTTAAATTGTCTCTAATGTATAATATATTTTTTAATAAATTCTTAAAAAATTGTCCTTCATTTATAAATATATAATCGTATTTTATTTTTTCATATTCTATTTTATTTATTAAATCTTGTAAATCTTCACAACAATAACAATTTATACTTTCTTTATTATGTGATACTATAGTGTCCTCATTACTATATCGCTTATCATATATATAATTCACTGCTATACAATTATTATTATCTTTTAAATTGTTATAAAATTCTATTAATTTTGATGTTTTTCCTGAAAACATACAACCATAAATTAATTCTAATTTTTTATTTGACATTTTACTATATTTATTAAATTTAATTTTAAATTTATTAAATTTAATTTTAATTTAAAATTTAATCAATTTAATTTATATTAAATTAATATAAAAACTTTCATATATTTAAATACATAATTAATGTACATATGGGTCGCTATAGCAGGTGGTTTATTTTCTTTTATTGCATCAATGGGTATTGGTGCTAATGATGCTGCTAATGCATTTGCTACATCTGTTGGTTCTAAAGCATTAACTATTAAACAAGCAGTTATTACAGCTGCTATTTTTGAAACTGGTGGAGCAATTTTAATGGGCAATCATGTAGTTGATACCATTAGAAAAGGTATTGCAAATTATGAATGTTTCGATGATGATCCTGAAATATTAGCTTATGGATGTATGTGGGTAATTATATCTGTTGCTGGGTGGTTATTTATAGCTACTTATTTTGAATTACCTGTTTCTACTACACATTCATGTGTTGGTGGCATGATAGGTATGACTATTGCTCTTAAAGGTACTGAATGTGTTATTTGGACAAAACAAGTATCTACATTTCCTTATGTCGGTGGTGTAGGAGGTATTGTATTATCTTGGTTTATATCACCTATTTTTTCTGGTATAGTATCATGTTTAATATATCTAGTAAATAGAACTTTTGTTTTACGTCATAAATTTAATTATAAACGTATTTTAATTATTTATCCTATATTAGTTGGATCTACCGTTGTTATTAATAGTTTCTTTATAATTTATAAAGGTGCTAAAGGTATAGGATTAAATAAAATTAGTGTAGAAGAAGCTTTTGGATATTCATTTGCTATTGGCTCTATTTCTGCATTAATAACAATTCCTATTATTCCAAAATTATGTAAATATATTGAAAATAAATCTACAACATCAAATATTAATACTGATTTTGAAAATAATTTAACTGAATATAATATTCAGTCTATTAATCAATTAAATACAATTACTTCTATACATAATAAAGCCGAAGTTTTTGATAGTAAAGTTGAAGAGACATATAAATATTTGCAAGTTTTTTCTGCAATATGTGATTCATTTAGTCATGGCGCCAATGATGTAGCAAATTCTATCGGTCCATTTGCTACTATTTACGTTATTTATAATGACTCTGGTATATTATCAAAAAAAAATAATTTAGGTAATGATGCATATTGGATATTAGCATTTGGTGGTATTGGTATCTCTATTGGATTATTTATTTATGGTAAAAAAATTATTCGTGCTTTAGGTGATAAATTATGTAAAATTACACCATCTAGAGGTACATGTATTGAATTAGGTTCTGCCTTAATTATTATTACTGGTAGCAGATTAAAAATACCTTTATCTACTACTCATTGTCAAGTTGGTTCTGAAGTAGGTGTAGCTCTATGTGAAAAACATAATATTAATGCTATAAATAAAAAAATATTATTAAAAACTATGTTTGGATGGGTTATTACATGTGTTATTGTTGGTATTACTACTGGATTATTAACCGCTCAAGGAATATATAGCAATAAACCTGTCTCTATTTATCTCAATAATACTTGTTAAAAAATATTATAATATATTTTTTTAAAAAACATATATTATAAATGAATGATAATTTAGATATTAGTTTTTCTCTTATAAATGAAATGTTATCATTATCATGCTTGATTTATGATTGTAATAAAGAATTAAAATTAAAAAAAAATAAAAATACATTTACTATAAATACTTTAAATATAGAATCTCTTAAAATTTCTAATATTAGAAAAAATATTTTGAGACAATTTATGGAATTACATACGAATAATAACTATAATTATGAAATTATTAGATTTTTTGATATTAACGGTGTTCAAGTTGCTATTACATTAAATCATACTCATGAGAGAATTAATATTATTTTTAGAGGTTCTGATCAATTTTCTGATTGGTTTTATAATTTTTTTACATTTAAAAAACGTATTAATAATAATATTAAAGTACATTATGGATTCAATAAATTATTATGCAAAAATAATTTATATCATGATATTATATATGAAATTAATAAATTAAAAAATCAATATTCTACATACAAAATAAATATTGTTGGTCATAGTTTAGGAGGTGCACTTGCTACATTATTTGCATATTATTTATCATGTTATAATACTTCTAATATATATATATTTACATTTGCTAGTCCTCGTGTTGGTAATAAATATTGGGCCGATACTTTTAATAATAGACAAAATTTAATACATTATAGATTTGTAAATCAAAAAGATATTATTACTGCTGTACCTTATATTTTTTATCATCATTGTGGAAATTATATAAATATTAATAATAATAGTAACATTAATTTTATTAATAAATTTGAATATTTAGATAATAAATCTATAAAAAAAATACATAGTATTAAAGATCATTGTATAGATAGATATTATACTAATTTTAATTTATGTTTTAATAATAATAATAATAATAATATTCAAATTTAAAAATATTAAATATTATATTTTAACTAATACTATATTTTTCTCTAATCCAATTTTTTAAATATTCGATTTTACACGTTTTTACATTATCATCAAATCCTGATAATTTCATAAATTGTGGCTTTTTCATTCTAGGTGTTTTATAAAATATATAAGCGCCATATTTTCCATTTCTAATACATAAATTATCATCTATTTTTCTTACTAATGAATTATCAAATTGACTAGCATCTTCTAATATACTAATTGCATCTTCTAATTGAATATTTTTAAATGGAACATTAATTTTTACTGACTTTAATGATTTTTTTATTTCTCCGCATTCTAAATAATATCCAAATTTTCCAACTTTTAAATATACAGTCAGACCATTATGTTCTCCTAATATTTTAATATTGTCTTCTTTTAATACTATTATTTCTTCTAATTTATATTCACCATTTTTTAATTTATCCAAATCTATATTAGGTTTAACTCCATAAAATCCTACATTACCATCATCTTTTAAGTATTTTACTGTTGGACCATTTTTACCAATTAAATAGGTATGTTTATCATCTATTTTTATATTTAATTTTTGCATATTTGATGTAACATTTTTTTCTAATAATGAATTTTCACAAATTAAATTTTCAATAAATTTATTACAATCATCACATAATAAATTATATTGTTTTTCACCACGAGCAATTAAATCTAGATCATCTTCCATATTTTTTGTATAATTATATTCAAATAAACTATTAAAATATTTTATAAGAAATTCTATAACCAAAATTCCTATTTGTGTTATCACTAATTTATTTTTTTCATTTCCAAATTCTTTACTACCTTTTTCCAAACTAATATTTGTTCCTTCTAATGTATAATCGATTATTTCCATTTTTTTTCCTTCTATATTTTCTTTTTTTACATAATTTCTTTCTTGAATTTTATCAATTAATGAGGAAAATGTTGATGGTCTACCAATTCCTTTATTCTCTAATAATTGAACTAATTTCGCTTCTGTATAATGTGATTTTAAATCTTTTAATGTTTGTTTTGCTATAATTTTTTTTGGTAAAATTTCACCTTCTTTTAAATTTTCTAAATATACATAATATTTATCATCATCTACACCTTGTATTGCTTTCCAACCTGGAAATATATTTTTTTCTGCACTATATTTATATATTAAATTATCAGGTGCACTAATTTTTATAATCAATTGTTTATATAATGCTGGAGCCATCATACTTTCTAGTGTATTATTCCATATTAACTTATATAATCTTCTATGTTTAGCATTAAAAATGTCTTCTTCTTCTGGTATAGAATTAACTAATATATTGGTAGGTCTAATTGCTTCATGTGCTTCTTGTGCATTATTATTTTCTTCTTTTTTTTTAGATTTTTTTTTAGTTTCTTTCTTATCTATTTTATCTTGTTTATCTTGTTTATCTAAACTTTGTGTAATTAAATCTATATTTGGATTTATGTAATTTTTATCATATTTATCTGTAATATATTCTATTCCTTTTTTAATAAATTCTTCACTGTAAACTTTGCTATCTGTTCTCATATAAGTAATATATCCACCTTCATATAATTTTTGTGCTAAAGCCATAGTATCTTTTGGTGAAATATGCATATTATTATTTGCTGATTGTTGTAATGCACTAGTAGTATAAGGAACCGGTGGATTTTTTTTTGTTTCTCTCTCTTTTTCCTTTGACAAAATATGATTAAATGTTTTTGATAATTCTAAAAATTTTTTTATTTCTTCATGTGATACATGATTGTGGTTTAATGAAAATATTATATTTTTCCCTGTAAAAATTCCTGTAGTATTAAAACTTAATTTACCTGGACTTTCTTGAATTTCTTTATAATTATCATATACTAAACGCAATGCAGGTGTTTGACATCTACCCGCACTTAATGAATTCTTTGTATTAGAAACTATATGTTTCCATAAAATTGGAGAAATTTTAAATCCTACAATTAAATCTAAAATTTGTCTCCCTTGTTGAGCATATACCAAATCCATATTAATTAATCCTGGTTTTTCTAATGCATTTTTAATTGCTCGTTCAGTAATTTCGTGAAATATAATTCTTTTTGTAGTTAAAGGATTTAAATTAAAAACTTGTGTTATATGCCACGCAATTGCTTCCCCTTCTCTATCATCGTCTGTTGCTAATATAACTTCCTTTGCTTTTGTTATTGCTTGTTTTAATTTATTTACTTGAGTTTTTTTATTTTCTGATATTTCAAAATTTGGTTTATAATTATTTTCAAATTCTATTTGATTTAAACTTGATAAATGTGTTATATGTCCATATGAACCTAATACTTTATATCCTTGACCCAAATATTTTTCTATTTTACCACATTTAGCCGGTGATTCTACTATTAATAATGTATAACTCATTCTACTATATTTAATTAAATTTCATTTAAATTATTTATATTTCAATTTTATTTATATAAAAAAAAGAATTTTATCTATTTAATATGAATAATAAAGGCTATATAATAATCCGTAATGCGATTAAATATCCATCTCTTAAATTAAGAAGATTAAATTATGATAATAGAAATCACTCAAAAACTATGTGGCAATTACGTTATGAAGTAAAAAAATATTTTGAGAAAATATGGAAAACTAAAGATTTAGTTTCATGTTTTGGTGGAAATATAATAGATTCTAATAATTGGGATTTACCATGGCATATAGATCAAAATTCAAGTCATAGCAATGAATTAACATCTGTACAGGGTATATTAGCATTATCTAAATCTAATGCTACACAATTATTAGAAGGTTCCCATAAATATTTTCAATCCTTATCTTATAGAAATACAAATAATAATCCATATGAATGGGAGTATTATGAAATATCAGATAACGATTTCATATGGAAAAAAGGTTTAAAAATAGTTACACCTCAATTAAATGCTGGTGACTTATTAATATTTGACTCTCGTTTAGTTCATAGAGTTATAAATACTGATAAACGATCAATTGCATATATATCTATGGTTCCACGAAGTTTTTTATCAAATTTAACAGAAAGATTAAGAAAAAAAGCATATAAAAGAAATAACACCACTACTCATTGGTGTGAAAAAATAATTATAACAGGAAGAGATTCTCCTATTAATGATAATTTAGAATATAATGAATTAATATAAAATTAATCTAAAATTATATAAAATAATTACATTATTATTTAATATAATGAATTATAGAATATTTATTAATAAATATTGGTTTTTTCGCTATAAAATTTTTTTTATTAAAAAACCTAAAATCATAAATAAACCTACAAAAAATACTAAACTAATTAAAGTTCAAATGTCTGAAAGTCATGATGCAATTCATTATATAAAAAAATAGTATATATATAATAAATTTAAATAAACCATGACCATTTAATAAGTCTTGAATTTTTAGAAAAAGCAGGAATATAAAATTTACAATAACTATCATTTTCACAATAATTATTTTTATTATTATTATAATTATTATTTCTTATGAATTTCATTTGAATAAATTTATATATTCTAGATGGAAATTTTATTTTATTTAAAAAACTAATAATTCCATAACTTGATTTTATATTATATGGTGAGACATATGTATAACAATAACAATTATTGTTATGTATAACTAACATTCCACATGATGACGGGTTACAATTAAATGAAAATTTATATTCAATTGCTATATATTTACTATTTAATTTAATCTTTAATAGTTTATTATGTTTTTTTATTGGTAATATATTACTTGCATTATATTTTACACTATTTAAACTATTAGAAATATTTATATTTCTAGAAATCAATATATTATCATTTATTGGTAAGCTCATATAATTTAGTATATCATTTAAAGTGTAGTTATTGTAACGATTAAATCCAATTGAATGAAACCAACTATAATATAAAGCTGCTTGATTTAATCTATCATTCGGTAATAAATTATCATTTAAAACTACATTTGATAAATATGAATGACGAACATAATTCCATATACCAGTATTTGGAAATTGTACATCCCATTTATAAGTTAAATAATTACAAACATTTAATCCTGACTCTTCGCTTCTTTTATTTACAAAATAAGGAATATCTTTCCAACCTAGTTTATTAATATCTACATCAAAAATAAAACGAGATGTTGGAACATACCAAGGATATGTATTATTTAAACGCATAGATAGTATAGAATCTAAATATTCTAAAGTTAGAGAGGCATCTTTATCCAAATATAAATCAAAAGTATCACTTCTACCCATGTATGCATGATCCTCCATAAAATCAATTTGTGGGTATCCATTTATATTAAAATCATATGCTTTTCTCCTAGTTAATAATTCCATATTTATTTCATAATTAATTGATAAATCATTTTTATGTGATTGTCTTATATGTAAATTTTGTAAATGTCCATGTGGAACTATTATATTATTTTCAGATTTTTCATATAATTGTGGAACAGAAAAAGCTGCTTCAGAATGTGTTTCAAGTGCTCTATATAATTCGCATATACTTTCAATATCCATAGGATATGCATCATTATGCATTAATAATGTATATGGTGTTTTTATTAATGATTTAGATTCTAAAAATCCTTGTATAGGGGATCCTAAAGATTCTATTTTTTTTACAATTAAATTAGTAAATATACCTATATCTATATCTATTAAATTGCACCCAATGAAATCTGGATAAACATATATAATTGATATATTATAAGGTAAAATAGAAGCCATATAAGATAATAAATTTATACCTTGTGTACATGTATCTTTTACTGATATCAATATAGTAATTTTATTTGTTAGTATATCGAGAGAACAATTATTATATAATGGAGAAATATATTCTGGTGTATTCGATAAAAATAAATTGCGTATTAAACGATATACTATTAATATAAAATTATATGATTCATTGTAATAAAATAATGAATATAAAAACATCATTATAATACACAATTTATATTTGTTATACATTACATTATATATATATATTTATTTAAACTATTTGAAAATTATATATATAATTTTATAATTATTATTTATCACTATAAAGCTTACTATTATTGAATTTTGTTTGATCAAAATAAAATTGACTAATATATAACCAATTTAATAGCATAAATACAAATAATACAATTTAATAGTTATATAATACCTACTATATGGCATATGAAATTAAAGGCGAAAATATTCACATGCCAAATTGGGTAAATGATGTAGAAAAACTAATAATAAAATTATTGAGAGAAGCTCAACAAAAAAGATTAATGGGAGATCCTATTGTTAAAAAAATAAAAAATCTATACAAAATATCTCAAAAAAATTATAAGTGTCCAATGTGTCAAACTGATGGTCATTCTTGTTTAGAAGCAGCACATGTAGGCGAACCTATTATGAATGGTATCAGAAATATTGTAGCAGAAAACTGGGAACTCACAGATGGAAACATTTGGAAATTATTGATGATGGTAATAGAATATGAAAAAAAATACACCATTAAAATTTGTTGTAAAAAGTGCAATAAATCATTAGAATCTAATATTTCACAACCACCAATTCAAGATATCTTACAACCTATTGTACGTCCTCGACGAGTTGCTGCTGAGCGCACTAATGCAGCAATTAAAGAATGTCTTCGTTCAGAAAGGAAAACTATGCCCCTACCCATCGGACACCGTCGACGTCCTTCTAAGGATCGCACTAATGAAGTTATTAAAGTGACTCGTAGTACCGAAAGGATAACTATGTCCCAACCCATTGTGCGTCCTCGTCGAACAGCAGCAGACCGAACTAATGCTGCAATTAAAGCGTGTCTTCGTCTTCAGTAATTACTAAATATTTAAATTATCAATTATATAATTAATAATTTAATTATCAATTATAAAAAATTTCGTATTTAATTTTTTTTATTAAATTTGCGTTTTTTACTGTGTTTTTTTGTATGTTTTTTTGTATGTTTTTTTGTATGTTTTTTTGTATGTTTTTTATATTTATTTCTTTTAGTTCTTTTAGTTCTTTTAGTTCTTTTTCCCGCCTTACTTAAATCCACTAGAGTCTTCGTAGTTTCTCTCATATTATACAATTGATCTTTCACAGCCTGTTGAGCGCTCTTAATTTCATCAGCTCTCATATTATTCAATTGAGCTTTCACAACCTGTTGAGCGCTCTCAATATCATTAGCTCTCATTTTATTCAATTGAGCATTCACAACCTCTTTAGCGCGCTTATTTTGCTCATCTTCAAAGTCTGATATTTGATCGGACATTTATATAATAATATAATATAATTTTTTTATTAAAATCCTTTAAGTTAAAAAATAATATATATTAATTTTGAACTTAAAGAACCCTAATTTTGGTCTTTTTTTATTTGTGACGCTATTACATAACAAAAATATCCCTTTTTAAAAAGTGAATTTTTTTTTAATTTTAAATTTGTAAATTTTTTAGAGATTTGGACAAAATAAAATGTCCATTTTTAATATTTTGAGGGCTTTTATAAAATTCGAAAAAAACACATTTTTTTTTGATGAAAATTTTTGAAATCATAATGTATAGGTAAATTGTAATGGTCAAAATATCAAATTTACAGGAAAAAAATGGGATTTTGGGATTGCGGAGATTGCGGCAATATAAATATCCCAAAAATCCCCATTATTTAAATATAAAAAAATTAATAGATATATGTATATAAATAGAAAAAAAATACAATAATTTTAAAACCTTAATTATTTTAGCAATGATTTTCGCAATCCCAAAAATTAAATTTATAAAAAATAAATTTAAGAAGAATTTATTTTCGTATATTATACGAAAATGACGAACGAAATAGTAGGAAAAAGTAGTAAAAAGTGGGAATGTAAAATATGTGATTATATAACGTGTCGTTCTGATAATTATAAAAAACATTTACAGTCGATAAAACATAAAAATAAGGAAAATACGAAGTTATACGAAGAAAATACGAAAAATACGAACGAAAAAGTAGGAAAAGTAGGAAAAAAAGTAGGAAAAGTAGGAAATACATTAATTAAAAGTAACTGGACTTGTATTTGTGGTAAAGAATATAAACATGCTTCCAGTTTATGGAACCACAAACAAAAGTGTGTATATATTGAAAATGAAGATGAAAATGAAGACGAAAGTGAAGAAAAATGTGAAGAAATAGTAGAAAAAAAACCTGATAAAGAATTAGAATTAAAAGATATGTTTTTGACTGTTGTTAATGAAAATAAAGAATTACGTAGTATGATGGTAGAACAGCAAAAATCGATGGTAGAACAACAAAAAACGATAATGGAACAAAGTAAACAAATGACAGAAATAATACCAAAATTAGGTAATTCAACAACAAATAACAATACAATAAATAATAATCAAAGATTTAGTATAAATGTATTTTTAAATGAAAAATGTAAAGATGCTATAAATATGAGTGATTTTATAAAATCTATAGAAGTATCATTAGAACAATTAGATTTTACAAAAACAAATGGATTAGAAAAAGGATTAAGTCAA
>MDSW01177269.1_pt1 | contig 16471 bp, 10 predicted proteins | sample 811171 | NCBI WGS metagenome assembly MDSW01 (sample SAMN05326641, study PRJNA326480) | marine metagenome | isolation source: seawater | place: Atlantic Ocean: North West | collected 2012
CACCTCAATCACTTCCCGAATGGCCGCCACAAGACCAATGTTGTAACTGCTTTCATCCCGGATATGGCTGTCATAAACACCGCCATATTGCCCTGCCACGCGCGCCAGGGCGACAACCTCCTCGGTGGTGGCGTAATTGCCGGGCACGTAATAAAGCCCTGTGGACAGGCCCAGCGCCCCTTCGCTCATGGCTCGGGCCACAAGCTTTTCCATACGGTCCAGTTCCGCAGGCGTCGCGGGCCGGTTTTCAGTGCCCATAACGGCACGCCGCACACTGCCATGTCCTACATACAGCGCCACATTAGTGCCAATACCCTGGCTTTCATAAAAGGCGAGGCGTTCTCCCACATTGACCGGCCCCCCGCCATCATTGCCACAAAAGACGGTCGTCACCCCCTGGGTCAGATAGTTGAGATTGGCCTTGCCGTTTTCCTGATCCAGATCGCCGCAGGCATGGGTGTGAGGGTCGATAAAACCGGGGGCGACAACCTTCTCCCCCGCCTCTATAATCCTGCGGGGCGCCAGCCCCTCGGGCAGGGTCGGACCACGATAGATGACTTGACCCTCATGCACCACAATCACGCCCTTTTCCGGCGCGCCGCCCTCTCCGGCATAAATGCGGTCGCCCCGGATCAGCAGATCAACCGGCCGAGCGGTGGCTGGTTTCCGGGGGCCGGTCTGACCGGCTTTGCGGGCGGCCAACATGAGTTTCATCATTTCCTCGGCCGCGACCACCGCCTGCCGACGCAATCCGGCCCGATCCGCCGTATCGGCAACTTCATAAGTGATGGCGGGCACTCCGAACCGACTATATACATAATTTTTCAGGGTCGGCTTGCCGGTTTGTTTACGCGGTTCCAAGGCCAAGGGCTGATCCGGCAGGCGTTTGCGAATGGCGTGATGCCATTGCCGGGCGAAATCTTCGGGGCGGGTCTTGTCTTCGGCCGCCTGAACATATAACAGGCTGTCCCAGGTGGAATGAAAGTCCAGCACCAGCGCCAATTGCCCGCCTTCCTCCGCCGCGAGCCGGTCTAGTTCCGCTTTGACAAGTTGCGTTTCCGGTTGAGTAAACGGTCCCCAATCCCGATTCAGATCCTTGCCCCGGGCATTGCTGCGCCAATGGCCGGACGCCACCCCGTCCGGATTGAGATTGGGCACGGCCACAATGCGGAAATTCTGGCGGAACTCCCGGGCCAGGGTGGAGTCTCCAAATACTGTTTCCGTAAACGCCAGCATGGCCTGCGCCCCGGTCACTTCCGGCGGATGCTGCCGGCCGATCAACAAAATGGTCTGCGCGTCATCTTTATCCGGACGGTTTTCCAGTTTGAAGATTTCCCGTCCTTCACTGGATCGGCCCAGCCGGCTAAGCTCAAGGTCCGGCTTTTCCACCAGTTTCTCCTGCCACAGCATATAGTGCCGGTTGGTGAGAAGTTCCTGCGCGGCAACCCAGAGCGGTGCCTGATCCAGATCCAGGGTCATGGTGACCTGCCGCCCGTCATGTCGTACCGAAACATCCTTGTCCGGCAACCGTCGCCAGTCCTGGCCATCCCGGCTGACCTTGGGCCGATAACGATGTTTGCCCGCCGCGTAGTCCAGGGTCACTGTGATGGTTTGCGATGTTGCAGAATCAATACGGAAAGCATACCAGGGGCTGGGGTTGACGGGCTTCACTTCGGGCCGGATCAGGAGCCGGTAGCCCATCGCCGTCTTTTCACAGGCCGACAGCCGGGCCCCAGGAAAATCCGCGTGAAAGGCGATATCGCCGAAGGCGCACCCCTCAAGCGGCGCAGCCGGCGCCGACAATGCCGCTGCTGCATAGAGGATAATCCCCCCCAGACCCCGCATAACAACAGCCCGGACGAATGAGGGCTTCGTGACAATCCCTGATCTTTTCATCTGTTCCCCCTGTTTGATCTGTATCCTGTCTTTTGTGTGTCTTGTCTTATGTGCAATGGCGTAGGCGCCGCCCCAAAAAGGTGAAGAAAAAGGTGGCGATGGGAATCGCCACCCCAAAGTATACAAGATGCCTCTGATGACAAAGATCATCTTGTCAGACTTAGAAGTTCGCTCTCACTGACGCATAAAAGAACCGGCCTTCGGCGCTATGCAGGCTGGCCTCATAGCCATAGGTTTCATCCGTGACCGGCGGCTGTTTGTCAAAGATGTTCCTCACGCCGAGACGGATGCGGGTGCCTTCCAGCGTCCCTTCGTCAAAGGTGTACTGACCATAGAGGCTGAACGTCATCCAGTCATCCACCCGGAAGAATTCCTTGGTTTCATCCTGCTGCACGGAGGTATCGAAAAATGCCCCGACATATTTGCCGTACAGTCCCGCGCCCCAGTTGTCATACCGCCAGGTGATGGTCCCGGTGGCCTGCCATTTCGGCCGCCCATCCATTTCGATCAGATCGCCGGAATCCGCAACCACAATACCCAGCGCAGAGAGACGTTTCTCCGGCTCGGACGGTTCCTGGAACGCGGTGATCAGATAAGCTGCATTCACCTTGAAGCGGAAGTCGCCAAGCGGGGTATCATGCAGATTGTAATAAGCCCCCAGATCCAGCCCCTCCGTCGTGCGGGCATTCAGATTCTGGAACTGGCCGATCACTTCAATAATATCGCCCACCGGTGCCAGTCCGGACCCGGCATAAAAGTCGATATCGTCCTGGGTCACCTCGTCGCGGATGACAAAGTCGCTGGCCCCACCTTCCAGACGGTCGGCAAAATCCAGCGCCGCAATGGCATCGGCATCCAAAATGCCCACAAGGCCGTCCTGCTCAACCCGCCAATAATCTATGGTCAGGGTCAGGTCCTCGGCAAATTCCGGTGTGAACACCGCCCCGATGGTATAGTTCACATCATTTTCGGGCTCCAGATCTTCATTGCCAAGACGCACATTGGTCACGCTATCATTGCCGCTACAGGTCAGAATATCGTCCCGATCGCCCTTATTGACTTCGGCCTGGCAGCGATAAAAATCGTCTACCGTGGTCTGACGGGTAATTCTCTGGGTATGCAGCTGTTCCAGATTGGGGGCACGGAACCCTTCGGAATAGGCGGCGCGGACCTGCATCCAGGTGGTCGGGAACCAGGACAGGGCGAATTTCGGTTTAAACACGCTGCCTACATCGGAATAATGTTCAAACCGACCGGCAAGCTGCAGATCCAGACTGCGCACCAGCGGAATGTCCATGTCTTCATTCACCAGCGGCACGGCCAGTTCGGCAAAGGCGGAAAACACCTCCCTTGCCCCTTCAGCGTCCGGCGTATCGCTGGAGCCGACCACATCCGACCTGTTGACCAGTTCGCCGGTCACCTGATCCACAAAGGTGATGGTCCCGTCAAGACGATCATCCCGATCGTCCAGGAAAGTCTCGCGACGTCCTTCAACCCCGAGCGCGATGCCCACACTGCCGGCCCACAACTCGGTCAGATCCGGATTCGAGAGCTTGAAGTCCGCCAGTGCCAGGGTGGTTTTGCTGAAACGCGTTACGTCAATCAGAAAACTGTTGATGGTGTCCGGATCGTTGGGGGTCGCGTCTCCCACATTGACATTGTTCGGATCACCCCCATTAAACGGGTTATAGGCTGAAGGATCGGTGCGGTTGATGGCCTGTTGCAGCAGAGAGCTGCTGACCCGGTTATGGGTGGTGTCCAGGGTGGTGGCTTCCGAATAAAGCACCGCACTGTCCCAGTCCCAGGTGCCGAACGTGCCGCGCAGCCCGGCCAGGGTACGGAAGGTTTCGTTATCCACGTCAATTTCTCGCACCCCGGCATCCACCACGCGGTAGCGGGTCATTTCGATATCCAGTCCTTCGGCCGGAATGTCAAAGCCGTCTACCCGGTTCGGATTTCCAACCGCGCCGAGCGGGTTCCAGTAGGCATCCTTGGAAATGGTGATCGGTGCCGAACTCAGCATGGCGCTTTCCGCCCGGTTTTTGGTGGATTCGGCCCGGTAATAGCTCAACTCGCTGTAAAATTCCAGACCGCTGTCGAATTCGTGATTAATGAACACGAACGCATTGCCCCGTTCCGTGTCGGGAATCATCTGACGGGAGGTGTTGGTGTCAAACCGCTGATCCCGGCTGATGGTGCCGCTGTCGATACACAGGCCGCCTGGCAACACGCAGTCCTGATTGCTGTCTTCGGGATCCACGGGTTCAATATGGAAAACTCCGCCTGACGTGGTCAGCCCGGGAACGCCCTGCGATGCCTCGAAACGTCCCCAGGGCGTTGTCGTGGACCGGTTGTCAAACTGGGTATCGCCGGCAAATTCCGTATCCTCAAAGAAGGGCCGCCGGTCCGCCGACGCGGAAAAAGGCAATTCACTGGCATCAACTCCCGTGCCTTTGTAATAGTTCAACGCCAGGGAAATATTGGTCTTGTCCTCATTAAGGTTCCAGCCTCCCAGGAAATCGGCCTTGAATTTGGATCGGCTGGTGTTTTCCGCTTCACCATATTCCACATTCACGCGATAGCCTTCAAAGTTGTCTTGCATAACCGTATTGACCACGCCGGCCACCGCGTCGGTGCCGTAAATGGCAGCGGCGCCGTCATGCAGCACCTCGACCCGCTGGATTCCAGACACCGGAATGGTGTTCACATTCACGGTGGTCACAGGCACGGAATCTTCCGTCTGGGTGCCGGGATGCTGCACCAGACGGCGGCCATTGAGCAACACCAGCGTATTTCCGGTTCCAATACCACGCAAATTGATGGAAGCCACATCCCCGCGCGCCGCGTTCACCCCGCCGCTGACCGTGTCTGTCCCGTTAAAATTGATATTGCCGTTGGATGGCAGAGAGCTGAACAGTTCCGACCCAGAGGTGGCGGCAATGGCGTCAATATCTTCCTGACGGATCAGGGAAACCGGCAAAGAGTCCGTCACCTTGGCGCCCTTGATCTGGGACCCAACAACGATCACTTCTTCCAGTTCCGTCGCTTCATCGACCATCGCCACCTGCTGGAGCTGTTCTTGCTCCTGTTCTTGTTCCAAGGCCTGGGCCTGGGCGGCAGCAAATCCCATACCGCAGACCGACGCCAGCAGCACAGAGGTGAGAGTCCTGTATCCGGATTTGTTGTGTTCTGGTTTATTGCTCATTGTAGCGTGTTTCCTCCATTTTCGGATAAGCTGAATTTTTGTGGCGACGGCCTGAGCGCGGCGCGCGAACTTTTACCGAATTCTGTTATCGCCGATCCGCTCAGCACATACCAATAATAGTCGTTTTGTTTTCCATAACCTCAGGTTATGACATGCAGGCCAGCGGCGCATCAGACAGCCCCTCCGGCCCCGCTTCCCCACAAACCGGTCGGCAGGGGGCCGATGATGCCATCTTGGATACTCAAGCCCGGGGTGCGGTCCCGGGCCATCCACAACGGCCCGTCCAGATCTACAAAATCCGCATCATGCGCCAGCATCAAGGCCGGCGCCATGGCCAGCGAGGTGCCAACCATACAGCCGACCATAATCCCGAACCCCATTTTCCGGGCCTGTTTCTTCAGCGCCAGCGCCTCGGTAAGCCCGCCGCTTTTGTCCAGTTTGATATTGATGACCTGATATTTGTCCTTGAGCCCCGCCAGATCCTGTCGCGTGTGACAGGATTCATCAGCACACACTGGCACCTGTCCCTGAAACTCCGCCAGACCGTCATCTTGTTCCGCTGGCAAAGGCTGCTCCAGGAGATCCACCCCCAGCGCCGCCAGCGGGGCGTCCACCTCGCGCAGGACATCCATGTCCCAGCTTTCATTGGGATCAAGGATCAGCCGTGCCTTTGGCGCCGCCTTACGGATCGCGCTCACTCTGGCAATGATGTCCTCCCGATCCAGCTTCACTTTAAGCAGCGGACAATGGCGCAGCCGGGCGGCTTTTTCCGCCATCCTTTCTGCACTGTCGATGCCCAGCGTGACGGCCGTAACCACCTTCTGGTTCTCAGGTACCTCCAGCAGGCGTGCCACCGTCGTGCCTTTCCAGCGGGCCTGTTGGTCCCACATGGCGCAATCCAGCGCATTGCGTGCCGCACCCGCCGGCAGACTGTCCAGAAGATCCTCGCGGCTGAGTCCCCCCGCCAGGTCATCCCGCAGCCTTTCCACCGCCTCGAGAACCGTCTCCACGGTCTCGTCATAACGGGCATAGGGCACAGCCTCGCCGCGTCCGCGCACGCCCAGACAGTCGAGCATTGCCACCACCACCTGTGCCTCGGTCTTCACCCCGCGGGAAATCCTGAATGGCGCCGCCAGCGGCCAGGTTTCGGACATGACAAACAGTTTCTGCTCCATATTACCGGTCACCTCCGTCAAGGCCGTCCACAATTGCCGCCACCCCAAAACGTAGCGGGTCTACGCACGGCACCCCAAATTCCCGAGCATAACGGGCGCAGATGTCCCGGGCTTCCGCTTCCGACACGGCGGAACTGTTGAGCGCAAGGCCCCCCAGCCGCACCCGGGGATTGGTCCGGGCCGCCAGTTTTAGGTTCAGCTCTATCACCTCTCCCAGCGGCGGCACATCATAATCGGGCAGCCCCCGCATATGCGCCCGCCCCAGTTCATGACACAATACGATTACATCCGCCTGCGCTCCGTGCAGCAGGCCCAGACTGACCCCGGCATAAGACGGATGAAACAGCGACCCCTGTCCTTCAATCAGGTCCCAGTGGTCCTCCTCTTGGGCCGGGGAAAGATGCTCCACGGCTCCGGAAATAAAATCGGCCACCACGGCATCCACGGACAGGCCGCTGCCCGCAATCAGAATACCGGTCTGGCCGGTCGCCCGGAAGTCCACCTTCATACCGCGGGCCCGCATTTCCTTTTCCAACGCCAGCGTCGTGTACATCTTGCCGACGGAACAGTCCGTGCCCACCGTCAAAAGCCGCCGGCCAGAACGGCGGGCCCCGGTGCCCACGCCCAGCGGAATTTGCGGATGACGCACGTCAAAAATATGGCGCCCCAGCGCAGCCGCCCGGTCACGAATTTCCGGAATATCCGCGAGCTTCTGGTGCAGGCCGCTGGCCACATCCAGGCCAGCCTCAAGCGCCTCAAGCACCACGGCGATCCAGCGCTCGGACAGCACGCCCCCGGCATTGGCCAGGCCGAGAATAAAGGTTCTGGCCCCCCGGGCTGCCGCCTCTTTGACGTCAAGCTGCGGCAGCCCTAGGCTTATTTCGCATCCCTCCAGCCGCACCTCGCCCACACATTTTTCGGGCCGCCATTGGGCAATCCCGCGCGAGGTTTTCACAGAAAGAGGATCTTTTGCATCACCCAGAAACAACAGATAAGGTGCAGCAATTTCCATAATATGATCAGTCCTTATAATTTTTTGTTGATGATTTATGTTATTTGCCCGCCGCCAGCGGCAGAAGGCGACCCAATATCGTCAGTTTTGTTATGTTATTGTCCGGTTTTTCCGTCCGCAGATAATCAGCCCGCGTAATGGCAACAGGGGCCCGTTCAGAAGAGTCGGCTTCCGGGGGCATCTCTCCATCGACCCCGAACCATTCCACCAGCGCCAGATCATCCAGATACACCATCCCCCCACGATCCAGCTCAACCACCGGCATGAACCCGCGTATGCGACTGTCCGGCAGCCTGAAATCCAGGGCAAAAGGCTGCCAGCCAGACCGGGCCAGGGTCACCTGGCCCACCACAACACCGGCGGGCTGCCGTAAGGCCCTGGCGCGGGAGGTGCCGTTCTCCCACAGTTTAAGCTTGACGCTCAGACGCTGCCCGGGCTGTCCGTATACGTAACCGACAAGGCTGAGACGGGCCCCCTCGGCAAAATTCATCCGCCGCAGAAAGGACCTCGGTTCCAGCTGCGCCCCCTTACCGGAAAGCTGATACGCCCAGACGCCGCGATGGACTTGCTCCTGGGTGAACCGGCCCGCGCCGGTGTCCCGCCAGCTGCGATCCTCAAGACCCCACAGGCCCTGTTGCTCAAAATCCCCGAAATACATATGGTTGTGTCCCAGCAGAAAGGGCAGGCGTTGCCCAGCTTCCCCGTCAATCCGGACCGGAAAAATCAGCGGGACGGAAAAACCGGTGCGCTCCGGACTCTGCGCGGCGGCCAGGGCGATAATGCCGGTGGACGGCACCCCAACCTCCAGCCGCGTCACGGGAATACTGTCCGGCTGCTGGGGCAGGATCACGCCATGCCCTCCGGAGCGCCCCATTATCAGCCCGTTTTCCCCAGACAGGCTGGCCAGCCGGCGCAATACGGTCCGACGCACCTGTCCCACCGCCGGCGTCGGGCGATAGTTTTTGAGATAAAGCGGCACCACCTCCGCCCGGTGAAAGTGCTCCCCATCCATCCACACATAAAGCAGCAGGGACGGAAAAGTTTCATACCGGTATTGATCAAACACAAAATTTCCCAGGGAATAGGCCAGAAGCTTGCCTTTATACAGATCGAAACCCTGACTGACATGGGGATGATGGCCGATCACCAGGTCCGCCCCCTGATCCACAGCCAGGCGCATGCGCTCTAGGGTGGTTTCACTGGGCCGATAGCTATATTCCCGGGACCCGTGATACTGGACCACCACCGCTTCACCGTCTTTCGCTACAGGACTCACTGCCCGGATAATATTTTCCGCCCGGCCATGCGCCGCGCCACCTTTGGCTTTCCCTTCAGCTGCCTGATGCGGCGTGAAATTGCCTTTCCAGCCCACAAACCCGAGATGATGGGTCATGACCCCGGCGATCATCTCCCGGTGCGCCCGAAGCGCTTCCGTCTCATGACGCCCGCCGCCGGAAAACCCCACAGAGGACTTTTTTAGCGCTGCCAGCGTCGAGGCCATGCCCTCGTCCAGATAATCATAAACATGATTGTTGCCCAGGCTCACATGATCGACACCAGCCCCTTCCAACGCCGCCAGAAAGGCGGTCGGGGAATAAAAGGTATAGGCTTTGCCGGCCTTCTTCCTGGGCGGAGTGTCCATCAATGCGGTCTCCAGATTGACCGAGGCAAAATCCGCCAGTTCCAGATACTCCCGCACAGACGCCAGAACAGCCCGCGCTGCTTCCACCTCATGGCCCGGCCGAAGTATCTGTTCCTCCCCGGCGAAAGGGGTACGATACCGACGCCCCATCATGGCGTCACCGCCAAAGACCATCAACATCCGACCAGCTTGGCGCCGGACCAGTACGACAGGGGGAAATTCCAGCCCCTCCTTGCCGGCAGCCAGTTCGGCCGGGGAAAAACTCTGCACCATATCATAATATCCCGGTGCCGAATATCTAAGCTGCATCACTGCCCGGGCAGTCTCGGAAAACCGGAACCGTCCGCCATGGCCGTCAACCACGCGGCCGTTTTCCAGCGTCACCTGAAAATTCCGAAGCGGCGCACCGTTTTCGTCCACCACCTGCCCAGCAAAGACTATTGCTGTCGTTTCAGCAGATGCCGGCAGAGACGCGGCCGCCAGAGACGAAACCCAAGAACCTGAGATCAGCCCCCCCCACAGCAACACGCCGGCAACAAACCGCCTCACCTGATATCCGCGCGCTCTATCCTTACACCGGAAAGACGGGGAAGCTGTTTGGGGACCGGTTCCGAAATCTGTGGTGTTCATCATGTTTCCCTGAAACCTGTTGCCTGAGTCTGTCAATGAGTCTGTCAAAGCAGCACTTGTTGCGGCACAAAATTCATGCCCCCAGCTTAACGGCCGTGTCCCGTCCGGAAAAATTCATTCCTTTGGAGCGCTCATAACCGCAGGCTATAGCGCCTGGGCATCCGGAGCCACCAACAGGGTGGATTGATAGGTTGCGCGAAAATAGTCCAGAAACCGCTCACACACCTTGGACAGCGGCCGGTTTTCCGCGTACAGCCCCTTGACGGTATAGCGGATCGCCGGATCGAACCCCGTATGATGCACTGTGCCGGGACCCGCCGCCTGGGCCGTCAGGTGATCCACGATCGCCACACCCACGCCATACCCCACCAGATTCTTGGCGATATAATAGGTCTGGGCGGTCACAATGGACTCGAAAGCCAGGCCCCGGGACATGATTTCGTGAAACAGAATGTCTGACAGTGGGCCGCTGTCCTTGATGCTGATCACTTCCTTGCCTTTCAGGTCTTCTAGTCGCAGGCGGGCGGGCGGATCAGGAAAATCCTTGTCGTTATAGACACAAACAAACTCCCCTTCGCCAATATCATATTCGCGAATGCCGGCCACGGCGGGCGGGCTGAACGCCAGGCCGATGTCGTTTTCCTGTTCATAAAGGGAGCCGATCAGGCCTTCAAAATGCTGGGTGCGGATGTCAAAGGTCACATGGGGATAACGTTTCCGGAAGCCGGCAATCGCCCGCGGCAGGATATCCAGCCCCACGGCTGGCATGGCCGCCAATCGGATATGGCCCGATTTGCCGTCGCGCAGATTGCGGGCCTTGTTCTGCAGGGAGAGGACCTTGTCATAAACGGTCTTGACCTCACCAAATAACGCATGGGCCTCTTCCGTGGGGATCATCTTGCCCCGGATACGCTGAAACAACGGATAGCCCAGCTGATCCTCCGCATGGTGCAACACCTTGCTGATAGACGGCTGGGATACATTCAGCTTGCGGGCGGCCCCGCTGACCGTACCGCAACTGTAAACGGCATAAAAAACCTCGATATGGCGCAAACGCATGTTGTAACCCCGCTCCTGTTCACCGCAATTGATTTTGAACAGATCAGGGCCGCTTGCAACTTCTTTTTTTAACTCCTGTCACACCAACCGTTTCAGCACCTGGTGCAGAATATCCATGCCTTCATGAAGCAGCTTATCGGAAATGGTCAGCGGACACAGGAAACGGATCACATTGCCCCGTGTCCCGCAGGACAGCAGGATCAGACCATCTTCCGCCGCCTCCCGCACCACGGCACGGGCCAGATCCGCATCCGGACGCTGCGCCTCCCGGTCCTTGACCAGTTCCACCGCAACCATCGCCCCCAGTCCCCGGACTTCTCCAATACAGGTCAGTTGGTTGTCCTCAGCCATTTCCTGCAGACGTCCCCTGAGAAGGGCGCCCACCTCGTTGGCGCGCGCCATCAGATTGTCTTCCTGGATCACCTCCAGCACCGCCAGCGCCGCCGCGCAGGCCAGCGGCGATCCCGCATAGGTCCCGCCCAAACCGCCGGGCTGGGCCGCATTCATGAGGGCCGCCTTGCCGGTCACTGCCGACAGTGGAAAACCGCCTGCCAGGCTTTTGGCCAAGGTCATCAGATCCGGCTCAATGCCGGCATATTCGGTCGCAAACATTTTACCGGTGCGGGCAAAACCCGTCTGGATTTCATCCACGATCAGCAAGATCCCGTGTTCATTGCAGATTTTCCGGAGCGCCTGCAAAAATGTCGGCGGAGCCACATTGAAACCGCCTTCCCCCTGAACCGGTTCGATAATGATCGCCGCCACCCGCGAAGGCTCCACATCCGCCTTGAACAGCTGATCCAGCGCCTTCAGGGCCGCATCCTCACTGATCCCCAAATAGGCATTGGGGAAGGGGGCATGATAAATTTCCGCCGGAAAAGGCCCGAACCCAGCCTTATACGGCGCCACCTTGCCGGTTAGCGCCATACCCAGCATGGTGCGGCCATGAAACCCGCCGCCAAAAGCAATGACGCCAGAGCGGCCAGTGGCCACCCGGGCAATTTTGATGGCATTTTCCACGGCTTCCGCACCAGTGGACAGGAACAGGGTCTGTTTCGGGCTGTCGCCGGGCACAAGGGTATTGAGTTTTTCGGCCAGTTCGATATAGCCGTCATAGGGCATGACCTGAAAACAGGTGTGGGAAAACCGGTCAATCTGGGCTTTTACCGCCTCAATGATTTTGGGATGATTATGCCCCGTATTCAACACCGCAATGCCGCTGGCAAAGTCAATATACCGTTTGCCTTCCACATCCCAGATTTCGCTGTTGCTGGCCCGGGCGGCAAATTTCGGCAACAGGGTGGCGACGCCACGGGGCACGGCCTGTTCGCGACGATTTTGCAGATCTGTGTTCTTCAAGGTCATGATATTTCCTTTCAACCAGTTCGTTCGGCGGCATCGCAGCGGGAGCCGCTCACAGACCGCCCAGACAGAGATATTTCAGTTCCAGATAGTCCTCGAGACCGTATTTGGAGCCTTCGCGGCCCAGGCCGGATTCCTTGACGCCGCCAAACGGCGCGGCTTCATTGGACAGGATGCCTTCGTTAATGCCGACCATGCCATAGTCCAGTCCTTCGGATACCCGCCAGATACGGCCCATGTCCCGCGCATAAAAATAGGATGCCAGGCCATAAGGGGTATCATTGGCCAACGCGATGGCCTCCTCTTCGGTGCGGAACCGATACAGCGGGGCCACGGGACCAAAAATTTCTTCCGAAAAGATTTCCATCTCGGCAGTGACATTGGTCAGAATGGTTGGAGCATAAAACAGCCGCCCCGCCGCCGCACGCTCTCCGCCGGTGATCACCTCGGCCCCCTTGCGGACCGCATCATCGACCAGCCGCTCCACCTTGGCCACCGCGGATTCGTTGATCAACGGCCCACTGGTGGCATCGGGCTGCGTATAGGGGCCGGGATTCAGGCCCGCCACCGCCTCTTTCAGCCGGGCGGCAAAGGCATCATAGATGCCGTCCTGCACCAAAATCCGGTTGGCGCAGACACAGGTCTGTCCCGAATTGCGGTATTTGGACGCCATCGCCCCGGCGACAGCGGCATCCAGGTCGGCATCGTCAAACACGATAAAGGGCGCATTGCCGCCCAGCTCCATGGATACTTTCTTGACCGTGTCCGCCGCCTGCCGCATCAACAGCTTACCCACCCGGGTTGAGCCGGTGAAGCTGATTTTCCGCACCAGCGGATTTGACGTCATCTCACCGCCGATGGCCGTCGCGTCGGTGCCGCAAACCACATTAAATACCCCGGCCGGCAGCCCCGCCCGGTCCGCAAGTTCCGCCAGCGCCAACGCCGACAGCGGGGTTTCCTCACTGGGTTTGACCACAATCGGACAGCCGGCAGCCAGCGCCGGGGCCGCCTTGCGGGTGATCATGGCACTGGGAAAATTCCACGGGGTAATGGCCGCCACCACACCGACCGGCTGTTTCAGGGTCAGAATGCGTTTATCCGCCGCCGGCGCGGGGATCACATCCCCATAGATGCGTTTGGCTTCTTCCGCATACCATTCGATATAGGACGCCCCATAAAGAATTTCCCCCCGGGATTCGGCAAGGGGCTTGCCCTGTTCAGCGCTCATCAGCACCGCCAGATCTTCCTGGTGTTCGATCATCAGCCCATACCACCGCCGCAGCAGTGCCGCCCGCTCCTTGGCGGTTTTGGCCCGCCAGGCCGGGAAGGCTGCAGCGGCGGCCTGAATGGCCGCCCGGGTTTCTTTCACCCCGCCGTCCGCCACATCGGCCACCCACGCCCCATCCGCCGGATTGGTGACGGCAAATGTTGTCCCCATGGCAGACTCCTGCCAGGCCCCATTAATATAGGATTTATCCCTAAGCAGCGCCGGATCCTTCAGCACCATGCCACTCTCCATATGTTCTCATACTGATCGTTCCGGATGATAAAAAACCTGATCCCCCAAAACCATATATCCAAGGTTATAGAGCGACACATTTCGACAGGGTTTCAGCAGCGCCGGCCCCCACAAAGAAATGCGCCGGTCAGGAGGTTTCGGGCCGCGCCTGATAGGCCAACAAAGGATCCTCGTCCCCGTCTCCGGGCATGGTGGACATCGCCCCGATAAACAAGGAAAACAGTTCCGTCTGGGAACCGATATCCAGCTTGGCATAAATATTGTTGCGGTGAATTTTCACGGTTCCGGGAGAAATGCCCATGCGGGCCGCTGTGGATTTCACGGAATGTCCCATCAGCAAAAGCTGCATCACTTCCCGTTCCTTGACAGACAGGACGGAACTGGCAAAGCGGGACATGCCCCGCAAAAACCGGCGGTTGGCGTCCTGACCCGCGGCCGTCTCCATACCCGCTCCCGGCCCCGCCCAGTGGCAGCGACACAGTTCCGATAGAACCGGTTCCATATTTTCAAGAAGAGTCCGTTCCTGTTGCGAAAAAGCCGGCTTGCCCCGCGCCCGGCCCAATGCCAAGGCAATCAATCCCGCCGGTTCTGCGTTAATAAAAATATTCACCTCATCATCCAGATCAGCATATTTGTAATAACTGCGGAAATAGTCGCTCTGAGTGAAATGATCGGGAGCCACGGCCGCAAGCGGATAAACACCGCTACAGGCCCCCTCCAGAAAAAGGCGATAAAACGGGTCCAGCAGATAAGCCCCTTCAAGGTAAAAGCGTACATCCCTGCGCCGGCCTGAATGCAGCCGGGCATAAAGTAGCTCGGGGCGGTCTTCCCCCCGATAGGAAAAAACCAGAAAACTGTCCAGCGCCAGCACCCCGGCCAGACATTCCGCCAGTAACGCCGGGAATTCCGCACGACCCGCCACACGGTACAGACGGACAATATTTTCATTCCATTCGCGGGAACCGGGATCCAGGTTCATGCCAACCTCATGTCCTTGCCTCTAGACCTTATCCCGAAAGCGTAATCACAGGACGGGACTATTATGCTTCTTCTTCCATAATCTTTTTAACCGGGGACTGTCGAGCAAAAAGCTTTTCTGTCCCGGCGGACAAAGAACGGGCAGCCGGCCTCTTCCGCCCATAAGAGGCCGCCACCATTTCAGCCAGGATGGAAACGGCAATTTCCCGGGGCCCCGTCGCACCGATATCCAGCCCCACCGGCCCGGAGAGGCGCGCCAGTTCCGGGGACGATACCCCGGCGGCAACCAGCCGGGCCAGACGTTTTTCCTGGGTCCGGCGACTGCCCAACGCACCAATATAAAAAGCCGGCGTCTCAAGGGCCCGCAACAGCGCCGCATCATCGAGTTTTTCATCATGGGTAAGCGCGACCACGGCCGTGCGCGTATCCACTTGGTAGCGGTCAAGTCCCTCATCAGGCCAGTCCGCGCATAAGAGAGCGTCAGGAAACAGATCTTCCCGCAAATAGGCCTGCCGCGGGTCCAGAATGATCACCTCATAACCGGCCAGCGCCGCCATGCCGGCCAGATATTCGGCAATGTGCACCGCGCCAATGATAATCAACCGCCGCCGCGGCAGAATAGGGTGCAGAAAAATTCTTTGCGGCCCCTCCTCAACCAGCTGACAATGCCCGCTTTTCATGGCGGCCTCAACTTTTTCCAACAGGGCCGGCATGGCTTTATAATTGTTACGATCTCGTAACGGGTTGTCCTGTAGCCGCTGCGCGCCCGTCGCAAGATCGGTCATCAGCAAACAGGGGGTGCGCTCCCTCAGATGATCTTCAAGGGCACGAAACAGGGGGTAATCCACGGCCGGGATCAGCGGCTGCAGGAAAATTTCCACCGCCCCGCCGCAGGGCAGCCCCACCGTCCAGGCCATATTGCCATCCGGCCCGAACCGCAACCGCTTCGCACGCCCCTGTTCCAGGACATCCGTCACTTCGGCCATTACCGCCCCTTCCACACATCCGGCGGAAACGGAACCGATAAATTCCCCTGTCTCGCGAATGAGCATGCGGCTGCCCGGCGGACGCGGCGAAGAACTGGAGACCTCTATAACGGTCGCCAGCGCCAGTCTTTGCGGGGCCTCAAGCCAGGCCCAGATCTTGTCATGAAAGTCAAACAGCATCATCCGCATCCTTTGTTTGAGCAGAGCATAACAACAAAAGACCCTTTCTTCAGCAAAAGACTTTCCCCGCTCCGTCCGACTCTCTATTCAGGCCCTATATTCAGTCTTGATGGCAAGACGACGCCTGTATATGGTGAGACTGAACATTGTGGGCGGAAACAGCGGACAGGCTTATGAAACTGATTATCGGCATTGCCGGCGCCAGCGGCGTCATTTACGGTATTCGTCTTCTGGAAGCGCTGCGGCAGATGAAACAGGTGGAAAGCCATCTGGTCATGACCGCCACGGCGCGCATGAATATTGGCCTGGAAACCGATTACACGCCACGCGCGGTAGAGGCGCTCGCCGATGTGGTCCATAAAAACGGCAATCTGGCCGCCAGCATCGCCAGCGGCTCTTTCCGCGCCGACGGCATGATCGTCGCCGCCTGTTCCATGAAAACCCTGTCCGCCATTGTGCATTCCCATGCCGATGATCTGCTGACCCGGGCGGCGGATGTGATCCTGAAGGAACGCCGCCGGCTGGTGCTGATGCCGCGCGAGACGCCGCTGCATACCGGCCATTGCAGGCTTCTGTATGAGGCCAGCCAAATGGGCGCCGTTATTGCCCCGCCAAGTCCGGCTTTTTACATTCGGCCCCGCTCCCTTGAAGATGTCATTGATCATGCCGTGGGCCGCATTCTGGATCTATTTGACCTCGACTGCGGGCTGGTCCGCCGCTGGCAAGGCCCCCCGGCTTCGCCGGAAACCTAGAGTGAATTGTGAATAGGTTGACCCATTCTGCCGGTCAGGTCTGGTTCAGGAGCCAGGGGTTTGGCGCAGGCCATA
>MDSW01178468.1_pt1 | contig 16469 bp, 17 predicted proteins | sample 811171 | NCBI WGS metagenome assembly MDSW01 (sample SAMN05326641, study PRJNA326480) | marine metagenome | isolation source: seawater | place: Atlantic Ocean: North West | collected 2012
AAAGGCTTAACTACTAATTATTTGCTTACTAAAACCTATCTTCTTAAGGCTGGAGAAATTATTTTATTTCATGCCGCAGCTGGAGGAGTTGGTCAAATATTTGCTCAGTGGGCAAATAGTATTGGGGCCAAAGTGATAGGGACAGTTGGCTCTAATGATAAAATTGAAATAGCTAAAGCTAATGGATATGCACACGTTATCAATTATTCAAAAGATGATTTTTCAAAAGAAGTGATGAAAATAACTAATAATAATGGAGTTTCAGCTGTTTTTGATGGAGTAGGAAAGAATACTTTTTCAGGATCTATAGCTTGTTTAAAGCCAAGAGGGATGATGGTGAGTTTTGGAAATGCCTCTGGACCTCTAGATCCTATTAATGTTCCTAAAGATATTCAGTCTAAAAGTCTTTTTTTCACGAGACCTACAATTGGGCATTACTTCACAAATAGAAAAGAACTTCAAAAAGGCGCGGATGAAATTTTTAAAAAGGTACTATTTGGAAAAATAAAAATTAACATTTTTAAAGAATATAAATTAGCTGAGGCAGAACAAGCGCATCGAGATTTAGAGTCTAGAAAGTTAACAGGTCCTGCTATTTTGATACCTTAATGACTAAGACAATAATTTCTCCCTGTATTAGCATTTGCAAAACTGACTCAATAACCGGTTACTGTTATGGATGTGCAAGAACTGTGGAAGAAAAAAAAATTTGGAAGGATGTAAGAACTAGCGCTAAATGGAAAACAAATAATTTGAGAGAAATATCTTCAAGAATGCAAGGATGGCAATTATCCACTTTTCAAGAGTCTTATAAACATAAATTAGAAACTGGAATATCAATAGTTAAAAAAAATAATTTAGAAAAAAAATAAATTTATAGATCCTTTTGCATTGAGTCCATATCACTTAAATGAAATTTCAGCGCTTGGTTTGAAAGCCTGATTTCTTGCAAAAATAAAAAGATAGAAATTATCATACAAATACAACATGCCGCAAAATTTAAACGAGCGACTTGCAATGTGTTTATATAAAGCATTAAAACAGTTGTCATATTAAAGAGAAATCCAAATGCACTGAAACCCATTACATATTTTAATAAATTTGCTCTTTTGTTTAAAACATGTAATTGGTTTTCCCATTCTGGAGGAATTTTTTTTTCAAATGTATACTGATCATGTATCTGTCTAATAAGAGCGCTAAGAGTATGAAATCTATTACTATACATAGTCATCATAAGTGGTATGGCTGGAAACATTAATGCAGCGACTGTGTAATCTATATCCATATCGAATCAAATTGATTATGTAGATAGTGTTTGATATTTACAAGTCATATTTTTATGGAACATTTAAAAATATTTATAGAATTAACTAGATTAAATAAACCAATCGGATTTATGCTTTTATTTTGGCCTTGTTCCTGGGGTCTTGCGCTAGCGTATATTCAAGACCAAAACTCAACAATTTTTTTAATTTATTTTATCCTATTTTTTTTAGGGGCTATTTTAATGAGAAGTGCTGGCTGCATATTTAACGATATTGTCGATAAAGACTTTGATAAAAAAGTTGAAAGAACTAAGTATAGACCAATCACTTCTAAAAAAATATCTGTTAAAAAATCTTTTTTATATATATTAGTTCTTTGTTTGTTAGCTTTTATAGTATTAATCCAATTTAATTTTAAAACAATATTACTGGGTTTGAGTTCGATGCTCTTAGCTTTTTCATACCCTTTCTTAAAAAGATTTACTTATTGGCCTCAACTATTTCTTGGTCTGACATTTAATTGGGGAATGATAATGGGCTACGTCTCGATTCTTGATACTATTTCTTTAGATATAATAGTCTTATATATATCGGCCATATTTTGGACATTGGGTTATGACACGATCTATGGTGCTCAAGATATAGTAGACGATGAAATTATAGGTATTAAATCGACTGCTATAAAATTTAAAAAGCAAATAAAATTATTTGTAAGTACATGCTACATGATAACTTCAGTCTTAATATTTTATGTTTTTATAGAAAAATTTAGTTTAAATTTTTTTACATTATTTTTAATTATGTTTTTTATAAGTTTAATGTATCAATTAATAATTTTTAAAAAAGAAAATGCTTCTAGTTGCCTAAGAGCCTTTAGAACTAATAATCTGTCAGGTTTTTTCCTTTTAGCTTCAATTATGTTTTTAAAACTATGAAATTAAACGAATTAAAAACAATATTAAAAAGACTTTATAAACAGTATGTAAAAACATATATAAAGAGAATTTTTTTATGTTTAATTCTCTCTATTCTAGTTGCTGGAACTTCTTCAGCTATCGCATGGCTTCTAGATCCAGCTGTAAAAAAAATATTTATAGATAAAGACGAAACTTTGGCTTGGTTAATACCTGTGGCAATAGTTATAACTTTTTCAGCAAAAGGACTTTCTTTATACTTAGCAAGATTAAATATCGCAATTGTGGGTCATAAGATCGGAGGCGAATTACAAAAAAAAGTAGTAAAATCAATTCTTTATTCTGATATTCAAACTTTGGACTCTCGACATTCAGGAAAATACATATCAAATATAATGTACGATGCTGGGCAAGTTCAACATCTCGTAAGTGTTGGAGTTTTAAATTTAATGAAAGATAGTTTTACGGTAGTTTTTTTAGTGGGATTAATGTTTTATCAAAATTGGAAGTTAGCTTTCTTTGCTATTTTAATGATACCTTTAGCCGGGGGGCTAGCTAAAAACTTAGGAAAAAAAGTTGGTAAAGCCACAATACAAGCAAGTCAAATCTCAGGAACTTTAACAGCGGTCTTAGCAGATATTTTTAAAGGATCAAAAATTATCCGAATTTACCAAAAAGAAGAGTTTGAAAGTAAAAATTCAAACAGTGTAATTAATGACTTAGTTAATAAAAGCATCAGAATTGCCAGTATAATGATTAGAGCTACACCGATAATGGAGGCTTTAACAGGAGTTATGATAGCTGGTTTTATCTTTTATTCGGGAAAATTAATAAATACCGGAGAATTAGGGATTAATAATTTCTTTTCTTTTTTGGCTGCAATGATGTTGGCTTATCAACCTATAAGGTCTCTGGCTACTCTTAATATGGTTGCTTACCAGGGTTCAGCTGCTGCTGATAGAATTTTCAAAGTCATTGATCGCCCGATCAAAATTAAAAATGAACCACAACTACCTGATATCAGTATAAAAAATTGTGAAATAAAGTTTAATAATGTAAATTTTCAATACGAGACAACTATTGAAAAAGCAATTAATGATATTAATTTAGTTGTTGAAGGCGGAAAAATTACAGCGTTAGTAGGTCAAAGTGGAGCTGGAAAAAGCACCATCGTTAATTTAATAGCAAGGTTTTACGACCCACAAAAAGGTGAAATTTTAATTGATAATCAAAATATTAAAAAAATCAATTTAGACTCTCTTAGACAAAAAATTTCTTTAGTAAGCCAAGATATTGTTTTATTTGATGATACAGTAAAAAATAATATTGCTTATGCAAATTCTGATGCTTCAAATCAAGATATAGAAGAAGCTAGTAAATTTGCTGCTGCAGATGAGTTTATAAAAAATCTACCAGATAAATACGAGACAAAAGTTGGAGAAAATGGAGTAAAACTTTCTGGCGGTCAAAAACAAAGAATATCAATAGCAAGAGCTATTCTAAAAAAATCTCCAATTATTCTTTTAGATGAGGCAACATCATCTCTGGATAATGAGTCTGAAAGAATAGTTCAAAATGCAATAAACAATTTAATAAAAGGTAGAACAACTATTATCATAGCACATAGATTAACCACTATTCACAATGCAGATAAAATATTTGTTATGAAAAAAGGGATAATTGTAGACTCAGGCAATCATACTGAGCTAATTGAAAAAAGCGATGAATATAAATCTCTATACAAAAGTCAGTTAAAATAAATGTTATTTATATATAGATGTTTAATAAATTTTTTATTTCCAATAATAATTTTAACAACTTTTTGTAGAAAATTTTTTGGAAAGGAAGATAAAAAAAGATTTAAAGAAAAGTTATTCGCTTCATCATTTAAAATAAAAAAAGACTCAAAAAAAAACCTTGTTTGGTTTCATGCAGCAAGTATTGGAGAAATTAAAAGTATAAAACCTATAATTGATAAACTAAACCAAAAAAAAAAATATCAATTTTTAATAACTTCGGTATCCCTTAGTTCTGCTAAATTTTTTCCAAAAGAATTAAAAATGAATAAAAATATAATCCACAGGTTTTTTCCAATAGATAAATTAGATTTAGTTAAAAAATTTTTAGATGGTTGGTCGCCAAGTTTAATCATATTTGTAGACTCTGAAATTTGGCCAAATTTTCTTTTTGAGATTAATGAAAGAAAAATCCCATTAACTCTTATTAATGCAAGAATAACGAAAAAAACATTTAAAAGGTGGACTATAATACTTAATTTTGCAAAAAAAGTATTTAGTACCTTTGATTTGTGTCTTGCAGCAAGCAAAGAGTCAAAAAAATATTTAGAAAAACTTAATACTAGAAACGTAAAATATATTGGAAATTTAAAGCTTTCTGGAAGAATTCCAGTCAAAAAAACATATGATAAAAATGAAAATTTTCTTAAAAATACAAAATTTTGGTGTGCAGCTAGTACACATAAAGGTGAAGAATTTTTATGTATTAAAACACACAAAAGTTTAATAAAGAAATATAAAAATTTAAAAACTATAATTATTCCTAGGCATATAAATAGATGTGGCGAAATAAAAAAAACGTGTATTAAAAATAACATTAATGCTCAAATTTTAAATTCTAATGATCTTATTGATCTAAAAAATGAAGTTATAATTATCAACGCTTTTGGCAAGCTGCCTAAGTATTTCAGACTATCTAAAAGTATCTTCATGGGCAAATCTTTACTTAAAAATTTAGAACCTGTGGGAGGACAAAATCCAATAGAAGCTGCATTACTAGGCTGTAAAATATATCATGGTCCTTACGTATATAACTTTAAGGAGGTCTACGATCTTTTGAAAACTTATAAAATTTCTGAAGAAATAAAAAATGAAAAAGAATTATCAAAAAAATTATTGGCTGATTTAAAAGGAAATAATAAGAAAAAGAAAAAAATTACTAAAAAAATTGAAAAATTAGGTGATAAAATTCTCATCCTAAGTTTAAATGAAATAGTTAAAATTCAAAAAAATGAAAATATTTAAACCAAAATTTTGGCTAGATGATAAAATAAATGTTTTATCCGTTTTACTTTTTCCATTTTCAGCCATATACATGATAATTCATTCAATAAAAAGAAAGCTATCTCTAGAAAAAAAATTTAATATTCCAGTAATTTGTGTTGGAAATATTTATATTGGTGGAACAGGTAAAACACCTCTTTCAATTAAGATAGTAAATTTAATTAAACATAACAAAAAATCTGTAATTATAAAAAAATACTATGAAAAACATGCTGATGAACATAAATTAATTAGACAATACTCAAATTTAATACTTAGTTCTAAGAGAGTACAAGCGGTAAACCAGGCCCAAAAAAATAATTTTGATGTAGCTATTTTAGATGATGGTTTTCAAGACTACTCATTAAAAAAAGATTTAAATATTATATGTTTTAGTAGCAAACAATTGCTTGGGAATGGCTTTGTTCTACCATCCGGACCATTAAGAGAAACTTTAGACTCAATCAAAAGAGCTAAAATTATTGTAATTAATGGTGATAAAAACAAAATATTCGAACAAAAATTATTAAGTGTAACAAATAATATTAAAATCTTTTATTCCAAATACATGCCTCTAAATATAGATAAAGTTAAAAACAAAAATATTTTTGCTTTTGCAGGAATAGGAAACCCAGAAAATTTTTTCGACATGTTAACAAAAAGTGGTTTTAATGTTAAAAAGACTTTAACATTTCCCGATCATTATGAATATAAACAATCTGAAATACAAAGCATAATTGATGAAGCTAAAAAAAATGGCTTTCAAGCCTTAACTACTGAAAAAGATTACTATAGAATTAAACATTTAAATTTAAATAGTTTAGAATACCTTAAAGTTGATCTGAAGATTGAAAATGAAGATAAATTTACTGATCAAATATTGAAAAACATATGATTAAAATAATTAAATACTTCTTTGAGGCATCTTTTGTATACTTTTTTTTTATTTTTTCAAAAATTATTGGATTAAATTTGAGTCGTAAAATATTTTCAAAAATATTTGTACAAATAGGTCCTTTGATAAAAAAAAAAACAATTATTTATAAAAATCTCGATAAATTACCTTCTCAATTATCCGATCAAAGTAAAGAAAGGTTGATTAAAGATATGTGGTCAAACTATGGAATGACTTTTATCGAGTATTTCTTTTTAAGAAAATTTAGAAATGAAAATTTTCATATGAAAATAAAAGGTGAAAAAATATTAGATGAAATCTATTCTAATAAGAAAGTAGTAATTTTTATATCTGGTCATTTCGCAAACTATGAGCTTATGGCTATGGAATTAACAAAAAAAAAAATTAAACTTGCTACGATATACAGACCACTAAATAATTTTTTTTTAAATCCTTTTGTAGAGCATATTCGAAAGAAATTTATTTGCAAAAATCAAATTAAAAAAGGGAGAATGGGAGTAAAAGATACTATTAATTTTATTAATCAAGAACATAGTATTGCTTTAATGATTGATCAAAGAGTTTCAGAGGGTGAAAAAATTGAATTTTTTAATTCTAAAGCCTTCACATCTACACTGCCAGCTCAACTTGCTTTAAAGTACAATCTTGACATTGTGCCTATACATATTGAACGCAAAAATAATAACTTATTTGAAATGGAAGTATTTAAACCGCTTGATATTAAAAAGTATAAAAGTAAATTGGAAATATCTAAAAAATTAAATCAATTATTGGAAGAAATGATAATTAGAAATCCAAATCAGTGGATTTGGACACATAACAGGTGGAAATAAGTTATTTTTTTTTTATATTTTCAAAGCTTAAATTAGCTTCGATAGCTGAAAAATAAGCTTCTTGAAGTTCTACGTTCCAATAAGTTAATTTTTCTAGAGGTATTTCTTTTCCAGAAATAGCACAACTTACAAAATCGCCTTCTTCCAGAATATCAAAAGAGTTATGCTTATATTTTAGTTTAGCTTTTTTTTTATTCATCTATAAAATATATATAATATATTTTTTCATATGAATATTGCTTTAATAGGTAGCGGTGGAAGAGAGCATGCTTTATGCGAAAAGATATTTGAGTCTAAATTGTCAAAAAATATTATATGCATTCCAGGTAATGCTGGAACAGCTAAAATTGCAAAAAATATAGATATAGATTTCCTTAATTTTAACAAATTGCTTAAAACTATTAAATCAAACAAAATTGATTTGGTGATAGTAGGTCCTGAGGAACCATTAGTCAGAGGAATTGTAGATTTTTTAAACAAACATAAAATAAAAGTTTTCGGACCTAATAAGTATGCTGCTAAATTAGAAGGATCTAAAGCTTTTATGAAGAATATTTGTAAAAAGTACAATATTCCTACCGCCCAATTTAAAATATGTAAAAATAAAGAAGATGTAATTAATTTTATAAGATTTAATAAATTTCCTTTAGTAGTTAAGGCCGATGGCTTAGCCGCAGGAAAAGGGGTAGTTATATGTAAAACAAAAAAAAAAGTTCTTAAAATTTCCGATGAAATATTTAAAGGTAAATTTAAATCTTCAAAAAAACTTGTCTTGGAAGAGTTTTTAGAGGGTGAGGAAGCGAGTTATTTTTTATTAGTAGATAAAAATAGTTATAAATTTTTTGGTTCTGCACAAGATCATAAAAGAGTTGGGGAAAAAGATATCGGACCAAATACAGGCGGAATGGGTGCATATTCACCTGCAAAAATTATTAACAAAAACATAAAAAAGAAAATTATTGAAAAGATTGTAAAACCAACTTTGATGGAATTAAAAAAAAATAAAAAACATTATACTGGTTTTTTATATGTTGGATTAATGATAAAAAATAATGAACCTTTCCTAATTGAATACAACGTAAGAATGGGAGATCCAGAATGTCAAGTTATTCTTCCAAGGTTAAAAACAGATTTATTGAAAATTCTTTACAGTGCAACTTTAAATAAACTGGATAATATCAATTTTAAATGGAAAAAAATTAAAAGTATGACAATAGTTTTATGTTCAAAAGGATATCCCGGAAAATATAAAAAAAATAAAATTATAGAAAATATAGACAAGGTTAATCTTAAAAAAAAATCATTTATCTTTCATGCAGGTACAAAAATTCTTAACGGCAAACTAATTTCAAACGGAGGAAGAGTTTTAAATATTACTTCTACCGGAAAAAAGTTTAAAGAAATTAGAAAAAATATTTTAATCATCCTTAATAAGATAAATTGGAAATTCGGTTTTTTTAGAAAAGATATAGGTTGGAGAATAATAAAGCGATAATGAGAGTAATTAGTGGAAAATTAAAAGGTAAATCAATTACTTTTCTAAAATCTGCAATTACCAGACCGTTAAAAGACTCGGTCAAAGAAAATATTTTTAACGTTTTATTGCACTCTAGTCTTATAAATTTAAATATAGAAAAATGTAATGTATTAGATCTTTATTCAGGAGTTGGTTCATTCGGGATAGAATGTATTTCACGAGGTTCGAACAAAGTTGTTTTTGTAGAAAATGATAAACAAGCTATTGAAATTATAAATAAAAATTTAATTTCTTTATCAATTCTAGATAAGGCAAAAGTAATTCAGGATAAAATAATTAATTATTTAAATTCAAAAATAAAAGAAAAATTTCAGATTATTTTTTTTGATCCTCCTTTCGCAAAAAACGATTATATTGAAGAATTAAAATTAATAAAAAAAACAAAAATATTTAGCTCTAATCATGTAATTATTATCCATAGAGAAAGAAAAACTAATGACATTTTGAAAGACACAATAAAACCTATCATTATTAAAAATTATGGCCGCTCTAAAATTATTTTTGGTAAATTTTAACTTAGTAAGTTTCTCGTATTTGTTTTAACATGCTCAACACCAGGTTGATTAAATGGATTAATATTTGCTAACTTTGCTATAAGAACAGTTTCCAGCATAAAGTATGAAAATAATTCTCCTAATGCTCTTTCGCTAGTATCTGTTATTTTAAATTCTCTAAAAGGAATTTTTTTACTTTTAAGGACTTTAATTAAAGAATTTTTTTGTGCAGTTTTTATAAAGTTTAGTTTTTTATTGTTTAAAAAATTTAATTTTTTGTCTAAATTTTTTGTCTTGAGTCTTATGCTGTTAGTACTTTGTTCACTGAATATATAAAATATTTTGTCTCTCGGACCATCTGAATAGAGTTGTAATAAACTATGATGATCTTTCGGAACATTAGAAATTGAAGGTAAAAAACCTCTATTTTTTTTCCCTAAGCTTTCAGCAATTAATTGCTGATTCCAATATAAAAACTTCTCAAGTCTTGGGGCATAATTCAAAAAGATCAAATTTTTGAAGCTTTTTTTTATTAGTAAATTAGAGAGATTTATTACGCTATCTTTTAGATATTTGTGGTTTTTCTTTTTTAAATGTTTAAATATATTATTTCTAAACTCTTTTAAGTTCAAACTCATAAAATAAGCTGGAATCATTCCCACGTCAGAAAAAACAGAAAATCTGCCCCCAACAAACTTTGAGTGTGCTATATGAATAAATTTCATTTTTTTGGCTATGGAAAAAAGAGCATTATCGTTTTTTTCTGAAATGATAATAAGATTTTTAGAGTCTTTTTTAATTATCCTTAATGCTAAAAGGTTAGATAATGTTTCAATTGTATTGCCTGATTTTGATATAACTATAAAAAGTGTATTTTTAAAATTAATTCCATTTTTTAATTCTTTAAGTTTCCCTTCATCAATATCATTTAAAAATATAAACTTTTTTTTAATCTTATTTTTTAAGAAATAATATATAGCTTCTGAACCCAGAATCGATCCTCCCATTCCAATTATTACTATTGTTTTATAGTTTTTTTGTCTTAAGAAAATTTTTTTTTTAAAATTTAATTTAAATTTGTCACTCAAAGTGAAAAGCGTATCATGTGATTGGTTTATATTTTGAATGATTTTTTTAAAAACATGTGGGAACTTTTTTTTTAACTTAATATGTAACTTTTTACTTATATGCTTTTTTTGAATAAAATTTTTATAAGTTATTGGATTTGTTTTCACTTGCGAATTTTATCTATTATAGATTGTTCTACCGATAATGACCCTGTGCTTGTTGAACCTTGTTCTTTTGGAATCTTAAGAATTTGATTTATCTTTTTGTCTTTCTCATCCTTAGAATTTTTTATAGTGTTTGGTTCAGGCAATTTTTTGTAATCTGGAGGTAAACTTAATGGCTCTCTTTTTTTAACTAAAAATTCATCACTATTTCGAACTTTTTCATTTCTCAAAACCTTACCTGCATCATCTAGGCCACCACAAGAATTGAGAAAAATAGTAAGCGTAAATAGCAAAAATATTTTATTAATTTTTATCATTTTTAAAAAATAATTCTTTACTTATTAACATTATAACACCAATTGAAATAGATATATCTGCGATATTAAAAGTAAACCAGTGAAAATTTTGATAATGAATATCTATAAAATCGGGTACTGCCGAATATGCTATTCTGTCATAAAAATTACCTAAAGCGCCGCCAAAAATCATAGAAAAAAATACTTTATCAATAAATGATGATTTATAAATTAAGTAAATTATAAAAACTAAAACCATTCCAATTAATCCGGTGATAGAATGATAAATCAAATTGGAAGTCGAACTGAATAAACCAAAACCTATTCCAGTGTTCCAAACCAGATCAAAATTAATAAAATCATTAAGATAGAACAAGTTATCACTAAAATTATTTAGTATGAAAATTTTTGTATACCTATCTAAAAAAAAAATTACTGAGATAATAAATAATGAATAAATATTATTTTTTGTAAAAATTTTGTTTTTTATTTCTTTCAGGTTAATCAAAAATTTACTTTCTATTTTATAGGACAACTTTCTCTGCTACATTTTTTATCTAAAATTTTCCAACATCTTTCACATTTTTGTCCTTGGGCTTTTTTCACTTCAATCTTGATTTCATCATTATTTGATAATTCTTTTTCTGCTTTTGAAACAATAAAATAATCCGTCAAATCTAATTTATCGAGAAGTTCAAATTTCTCTTTATTTAAAATTAGTTTAATTTCAGCTTCTAAACTTGATCCAATTTCTTTATTGGCCCTTTTGTCTTCAATCGCAATATTTGCTTCTTGTTTAATTTTAAATAGGCTCGACCATTTTTCATTAAGTTCGTCATTTTTCCATTTAGTTGGAATTTTTACAAAATTATTTTCATGAATGCTTTCATTATTATCTTTATTTACTAAACTATAGATTTCCTCTGTAGTGAAAACTAAAATTGGAGCAAACCACTTCAATAAGCTTTCTAAAATTATGTTTAGAACTATTACGCAATTTTTTCTTTTTTTTGAATTTAAGCTATCACAGTAAAGGACATCTTTTCTAATATCAAAATAAAAAGAAGAAAGATCTAATGTACAAAAATTTAATAGTTCTTTGTAAAGTTTATGAAAATTATAATTTTTCAAATTTTCATCAATTGATTTACTTATTGCAAAAAGCTTATGTAAAATAAACTGTTCTAATTCATCAAATTCATTAAGTTTAATTTCTTCAAAGTTTTGTTTTTCAAAATTATCTTTCAAGTTTCCAAGCATAAATCTAAAGGTGTTTCTAATTTTTCTATAAGACTCAGCGTGTTGTATTAAAATATTTTTATCTATTCTTAAGTCTTCAGCGTAATCAGATGCTGAAGCCCAAACTCTAAGTATGTCTGCTCCATAGTTCTTTAATATATCCTCTGGAGAGATAACGTTGCCCATTGATTTTGACATTTTCATCCCTTTGCCATCCACAACGAAACCATGTGAAAGAATACTTTTAAATGGGGCTTTGCCTCTAGTTCCGCAAGACTCTAGTAAAGAGGAGTGAAACCATCCTCTATGCTGGTCAGATCCTTCTAAATACATATCTGCTGGCCATTTCAAGTCTTTTCTTTTTTCTAATACGAAACTATGTGTTGAGCCACTATCAAACCAAACTTCAACAATATCATTAAGTTTTTCGTAATCTTTGGGGTCATAATCGACACCTAAAAATTTTTTCGAATCATCTGTAAACCAGCAATCAGAGCCTTCTTTCTCATAAATTTCTGCAATTCTATCAATTACTTTTTGATCTCTAAGTGGTTCTTTGGTCTTTTTATTAATAAAAATTGGTAAAGGTACGCCCCAAACCCTTTGTCTAGAAACACACCAATCAGGTCTTCCCTCTATCATAGAAAGCAATCTATCTTTTCCTTTTTGAGGATAAAACATGGTGTCATTTATAGCTTTAATTGCTTTTTTCCTTAAAGAATTTTTTTCCATAGAAATAAACCATTGGGGCGTAGCTCTGTAAATTAACGGTGCTTTTGATCTCCATGAGTGAGGGTAACTGTGATTCAGTTTGTCACTTTTAAGTAATTTATTTTGTTCTTTGAGTTTTTCAATTACTAAAGTATCAGCTTTAAAAACATGTGTGTTTACAAAAAAAGGTATCTCTTTGGTATATAAGCCTGCATTATCTACAGTATAACTAGAAGGAATATTATTTTTTAAACACAAATTAAAATCATCTGGCCCGTGACTTGGAGCGCAGTGTACGATACCAGTCCCTTGTTCAAGATCAACAAAATTTGCATCTAACATGGGTATATCGTAGTCAAATTTCATTTTTTTGAAAGGGTGAGTGCAAATTGTTCCTTGAAATTCTGAACCTTTAAATTTTTTTAAAATTTTATGATTAGATATCTCACAAGATTTAATTACAGAGTCAATTAAATTAGATGCTATAACTATTCTTTTATCTTTAAAATATTCTAGATCTTCAATCTCAATTAATGAATATTCAATATTACTATTAAATGCTAAAGCCCTGTTAGCAGGAATAGTCCAAGGGGTAGTTGTCCAGATAATTATATTAGAATTTTTTAGAAAATCTTTTTTAGTATTTTTAACTTTAAAACTAACAAAAATTGTACTAGATGTATGATCCAAATATTCAACTTCCGCATCCGCTAATGCAGTTTTTTCCACAGTTGACCATAAAACAGGTTTAAAGCCTTGATACAAAGTTCCATCTAATAAAAACTTTCCCAATTCCCTAACAATTTGAGCCTCGGCGTCAAAACTCATCGTTGAATAATAATTTTCAAAATCTCCTGTAACTCCTAATCTTTTAAATTCTTTTATATGAACCTGAATCCAGTTTTTTGCAAACTCTCTACATTCCTGTCTGAAATCTTTTATAGGGACTTCATCTTTATTTTTTTTCTTTTTTTTATATTGCTCTTCTATTTTCCATTCTATTGGAAGACCATGACAATCCCACCCTGGAACGTAAACAGAGTCTTTGCCATTCATCTGTTGGAATCTGGTAATAATATCTTTTAATATTTTGTTTAGTGCAGTTCCCATATGAATATGACCATTAGCGTAAGGCGGACCATCATGTAGAATAAATTTTTCTTTACCTTTAGAAATTTTTCTTAACTTATCAAAAATTTTTTCTTTTTCCCATTTTTCTAAAATTAATGGCTCTTTAGTTGGTAAACTTGCTTTCATTGAAAAAGCTGTTTTTGGTAAATGTAAATTATCTTTGGACATTTTATTTTGCTCTGTTTATATCAATTTTTATTTGTTTTTTTAATTCTTCCAAGTTCTTAAATTTTTTTTCTGATCTTATAAACTTTATAAAACTTATGTTTATTTCTTTATTATATAAATTCTTATTAATTCCAAATATATTCACTTCTAATAATAAATTTTGTCCATTAAATGTTGGCCTATAGCCTATATTAGCTATTCCTTTTTTTTTAAAATAATTGTTATGAGCAAATACAGAGTATACTCCAAGTTTCGGAATTATGTAGTCTTTAAGCTTTATATTGCAGGTAGGAAAACCTATTTTTCTTCCTCTTTTTTTACCACGAATTACTTTACCCTTAATAGACCAATTGCGGTTTAAAAGTTTATTAACTATTCTAAAATTACCAGATGAAATTTTTTTTCTTATCAAAGAAGATGAAATAATTTTCCCTGAAATTTTGAACGGATGAGTAATTAAAGTTTTAAAATTATAAACTTTTTCAAAATTTTTTAAGGTCTTAATATTACCTTGTCTTTTTTTTCCAAATTTAAAATTCTTACTCACAAATACGTACCTGGATTTAATTTTATTATAAATAACTTTTTTTATGAACTGATTTGCGCTTAAAGATGAAAATGATTTATTAAATTTTATAATAATCATAAAGTCTATTTTTAATCTTTTTAATTGGGTTTTTTTTTGATCTAGAGAATTAATTCTATGATTTTTAATCTTATAATTAAAAAACATAACTGGAACTGGTTCAAAGGTTATGATGCCTAATGGTAGTTTATTCTTTTTAGCTTTTAGTTTTGCTTGAGTGATTACTTTTTGATGTCCCACATGAATTCCATCGAAATTCCCTATCGCAACAACTGCGTTTTTATGCTTTTTGTCAATGTTTAAATTTTTGTAAATCTTCATATTACCAAGTTAGCTCTTTTTGAAAATAATTTGTTTTTACTTTATAATCTTGTAAAAGTTTTACTAATTCTTTTTCTGAATTAAATTCATCTCGATGTACTCCATTAGTAATAAAAATTGAGTCAATATTTAAATTATTCGCTCCTTTAATATCTGTCCTAAGATTATCTCCTATTGCTAATACTTTTTCATTTTTTCCAAAACATATTTTATATATTTCTTGATGAGGTTTTCCAAAATATATCACATTCCCTCCAATGGACTCGAAAGTTTGAGCTAACATTCCAGCGCAATATTCTTCCTGCTCACCCCTATGAACAGTTAAATCGGGATTAGTGCAGATTAATTTTTTTGATATATGGTCCTTAAGGAGAACTTTGTAAAAATTTAGATCTGTTTGATGTTCATCAAAAAGACCTGTGCAGAGGATAAAATCACTTTTTTCTAATGATGTTTTATTATTTATAATTTTATAAAAAATTGAGTCATCTCTAGAAGGTCCTAAATGATAAAAAAACTTTCCAAATTTATTTTTATTAATTGCTTGCATTGCAGCTTCTCCTGAAGTGACAACATTCTTTAAGTACTTATCCTCAAATTTTAAATTCTTAAGAAATTTTTTTACTTTTTCACTTGGACGAGGAGCATTGGATAAAAAAACAATCTTTTTTGAATTTTTCAGTAAGTTGTCTACTGTTTCGATTGCTTTTTCATATAATGAAATACCATTATGCATGACTCCCCACAGATCTATTATGAATGTGTCATAAGAGTTGTAAATATCAGATAAGTGCTCTAATTTTTTCAATTTTTTAAGTCCTCATTAAATTTATCAGAATTTATGCCTTAAAACACAGCAATTTAGCCTACTTTTTTATGTTAAAAACCCTTGAAATTTTCTTAAAACACACCATATCAGCGGTACATAAAAATTTATAGGAGAAATACATATGAAATTCAGACCTTTGCACGACCGTGTTTTAATTAAAGTGCTTGATAGTGAAGAAAAAACTGCGGGTGGTATTATTATTCCAGATACAGCTAAAGAGAAACCCCAAGAAGGCGAGGTTGTGGCTGTTGGACCTGGAGCCAAGAATGACGACGGTAAATTAACCCCTATGGATGTAAAAATCGGAGATATAGTTCTTTTTGGCAAATGGTCAGGAACTGAAGTAAAAATTGACGGTAAAGAGTACAGCATTATGAAAGAGTCAGACATAATGGGAATTTCAAAAGGAAAAAAATAACTTTCAAAGGAGAAATAAAATGGCAAAGATAATTAAATTTGATACAGAAGCAAGGTCCCAAATGCTTAAAGGAGTTAACACATTGGCAAATGCTGTTAAAGTGACTTTAGGGCCAAAAGGAAGAAATGTTGTAATGGATAAATCTTATGGTGCTCCAAAAATTACTAAGGACGGTGTATCTGTAGCTAAAGAAATTGATCTAGATGACAAATTTGAAAATATGGGAGCTCAAATGGTTAAGGAAGTTGCAAGCAAAACTAACGATAACGCCGGTGATGGTACTACTACTGCAACTATTCTTGCTCAAGCAATAGTCAATGAAGGTTTAAAATATGTCACTGCAGGGATGAATCCTATGGATATCAAAAGAGGTATTGATAAAGCAGTTGAGAATGTAATTGAAAAATTAAAAACAACATCAAAAAAAGTTAAAGCAAACGAAGAAGTTGCACAAGTTGGAACTATTTCAGCGAACGGTGAAAAATCGATAGGTGATATGATTTCAAAAGCAATGCAAAAA
>MDSW01021820.1_pt1 | contig 16468 bp, 11 predicted proteins | sample 811171 | NCBI WGS metagenome assembly MDSW01 (sample SAMN05326641, study PRJNA326480) | marine metagenome | isolation source: seawater | place: Atlantic Ocean: North West | collected 2012
CGACGACGACGACGACGACGACGACGACGACGACGACGACGACGACGACGACGACGACGACGCGCCTCGCCCGCCGCGTCCGCGGCGCTTCGCGACGTCGACGACGCGGAACGCCTCGTCGTCCCGCAGCGGCGTCGCCGTCGAGCGCTCCCACGCCCTCGCGCGGCTCGGGCTCGCGTATCGCCACGCCCCCTCCTCGCCGCGCGCGGCGCCGCGCACGTCGGACGCGTCGTCGTCGAACGACGACGCGTCGTCTGCGTCTCGTCGTTGTCGTCGAATGCGCTCGCCCCACCCGTCGCCCGCGGGCGGCGCCTCTCGCGGGGCGCGTCGTCCGGTGCCCCCGGCGCCGCGTCCGCGCGCGCCGCGCGCGCCGCGTCCGCGCGCGCCGCGCGACGGCGGCGCGGGGCCGCGGCCCGCGAGGCACAGCGCCCCGACCGTGCGTGCCGCCATGCGGGCGCGACGATGGATGGCGTGTGGAAAAAGCGCTCGTCGACGCGAACGCGTAAAAAGCGTTCTCAGCATGGCTTACAAACGTTTTTCACCCACCACTCAGTTTCAACGTTTGATCGCTTCCCCTTTCAACTGACCGATGAACTGCTTTCGTGGGAATCGCTCTCGGACAACTACGGCCCACGCCAAGGGACGGCCACGTTGAAGCCAAGTGGATAAACCGCGGCGCGGCGGCGTCCCTCACTTCCGCGCGCGCGAGGCACGCCCTCGCCCTCCCGCACGGCGCGTCGTCGTCGTCGTCGTCATGTCCGCGTTCACCGTCGCGTCGTCCGTCGCGTCGCTCGCGTCGCGCGCGTCGTACGCCCTCGCGCGCGTCGCGTCGCGCCGCGCGTCGAGGGCCGTCGCATCGTCGCCGCCGTCGTCTCGTCGGCCGCTGACGTCGTCGCCCGTCTGCATGGGCCGCAAGGCTGCCAAGGTGGCGGCGAAGAAGCAGAAGGGCGAGGCTAAGCGCACGAAGCTGTACGGCAAGTACGGCAAGCTCATCGTCGCCGCGGTCAAGGAGGGCGGCGGCGCGGACCCCGTTTCGAACACGCAGCTCGCGCGCGTCCTCGCGGACGCCGCGCGCCTCTCCGTCCCGAGAGAGCTCGTCGACCGAAACATCAAGCGCGCGACGGATGGCAGCCAGGCGGACTACATGGAGCTGACGTACGAAGCCTACGGCGAGGGCGGCGTCGGGATCGTCATCGAGGTGTTGAGCGACAACGTCAACCGCGCGGCGGCGGACACCAAGGCGACCATCAACAAAAACGGCGGCAAAGTCGCCGAGCCGGGATCGGGTGCGTTCTATACACTGGTTCCCATACGACCGCGTTCGCGTGGTGCACGCCGTTCCTTAAGGACTTTTCCCGGCGCATCTCTCCGCCCAGGGTCCCTCGCGTTCAATCCCCGCCCTCGATGCCTTTCAACGCCAACTGACGCCTTTCAACTCCACCCCGACGTCGCTTGTATGGAACGACCCTCAGTGCTCTTCAACTTTGAGCGCAAGGGCGTCATCACGATCGACTGCGCGCTCGACGAGGAGGAGAACGTGTTCGAGGTGGCGTGCGAGAACGGCGGCGACGACGTCGTCCCGAGAGAGGACGGCGAGGACGGGTTCACGATCTACACGGAGGTGCAGGGGTTCATGCAGTGCCAGAGGGCGCTCGGAGACGCGGGGTTCGAAATCAACCCGGACGAGACCGCGCTGAAGATGATTCCGCTCGCGTCGGTGGAGGTGAGCGACGAGGCGGCGGAGGTGAACGAAGCGCTCGTGGAGAAGTTGCTCGAGCTGGAGGACGTCGACGCGGTGTACACGCAGTGAGTGATGATTAATACGGATGAACGACAGACGCGCGGCGGGTTGGAACGAATGTAATCGGAGATCACGCACGACAATATTTTTTTCAGCGGCGAGTTATAAGATACGTAAACATCATCACCATCACCGTCTCGCCGCACTCGCGATGGTCGCCGCGGGCGCGCGGAAGGGCCTGACCGACTTCTACGCCAAGGAGGCGAAGCGGTTGGGGTACGTCGCGCGCTCCGCGTTCAAGCTCCTCGAGCTGAGCGACAGGTTCGGGATACTGCGCAAGGGCGCGCACGTGCTCGACCTCGGCTGCCATCCCGGCGCGTGGACGCAGGTGGCGTGCCGCGCGCTCGGGCACCCCGACGAGGGCGGCGGCGTCCTCGGGGTGGATCTGAGAGAGACCGAGCTCGGGACGCTTCGACACGTGGACCGCAGGGCGCGCTTCGCGGTGGCGGACGCGACGACGCTGTGCGAGAAGCGCCTTCGCGCGCTGCGGGGCGGGGACGGGGACGGGGACGGGGACGGGGACGGGGACGAATCGATCGCGACGCGGCGACGGACGCGACCGTTCACCGTCGTGCTGTCGGACATGGCGCCGAGCACGACCGGCGCCGCGGACGTGGACGCCGCGCGGTCGTACGAGCTCGCGGAGGCGGCGGTGAGGATCGCGCTGGGCGAGCGCGCGCTCGACGTCCTGTACGACGACGACGACGACGACGACGACGACGACGAAGGATCGTCATCGTTCGGGCACCGGACGAGCGCGATCTCGTCGAGTCCGGATCCCGACGGCGGCGACCGCGGCGGGCGCGAGGAGACCGGCGTCCTTCGCAAGGGCGGCTCGCTCGTCGTGAAGCTCCTCGAAGGCCCGGGCGGCGGGAAGGCTGACCTCCAGGCGGTGTGCGCGCGCGCGTTCGACAGAGTGCGGTGGTACCGACCGAGGGCGACGCGGCGCGATTCGAGCGAGGTGTTTCTCGTCGCGCGCGGGCGGCGGTGATGGGAAGGAAGTCATGTAGTACAGTAGGAGATGCGCGGGCGCGTGAGGTGGGCGATGATAAGATAAACTAGTTAGGTGAGATATTACAGTAGTTTCGACTCGCTCAGAGCGCGCGCTGGCGAGGAAGATCGATCGCGCGCGTCATCCCGTCGTCGTCGTCGACAGCCGCCACTGCCAAATCGCGGCGAAGACGACGCCGAGGACGCCCAACGCTATCCCTCCGAAGAGAAGATACTCCAGCGACGTGAACGACGCCGACGCGGTCCTCGTCGCCGTCGCGGAAGAAGAAGAAGAAGAGGACTCCCCGCACGTCTCGCCCTCCGCGGCGCCGCACGTCGCGCACGACCCCCCGCCGTCTTTCGCGTTCTTCCTCTTCTCCAGCTCGGCGTCCAACGCGGCGAACATCCCTCCCTTCCTCGCTTTGACCACCGTCCCTTTCGTCGCCGTCGTCGTCGTCGTCGTCGTCGTCGTCGTCGGCGGCGGCGGCGGCCTCGGACGCGCGCTGGTCCGCTCCTCCACCTCCAGAACCTCCCCCCTTACGTACCACCGCGCCGACTCGATGATCTTCACGACTGCCGATTTCCCCATCAGCCGCGCGCGCTCCGCCTCTCCGCCCGGAAGCAACACCTGGACGTAGCTCTTCGTGTGCGCGACGAGTGAAATCCCGTCCTTCGCGATGTCCGTGACCCAGACGCGCTGCGTCGTCCCGACGAGCGCGCCGTGCGGGAGATAGGATTCGATGTAATTCGTGAGCTCGCGGCTGCGGCGTTTCACCTCTCGCGAGTTGACTTTTTTCATGCGCGCCGCGGGCGTCCCCGGGCGCGGGTAAAACTGCGACAGGTGCAGCTCGATGAAGTCGTACTTCCTGCACAGCGCCATCGTCATCTCCCAGTCCTCCTCCGTCTCCCCCGGGAAGCCGCAGATGATGTCCGTCGCGATCGTGATCCCCGGGACTCTCTCGAGCAGCGTGTCGACGACTTTGGGTCGGGTCGTTCCATACAAAAATAGTTCATCGGTCAGTTGAAAGGAGGCGCGATCAAGTGTTGAAACCGAACGATGGGTGAAAAACTTTTGTACTCGTAGAACGCACCTTTTTCAAAGTCGGCGACGACGTACTCGCGCTTCATTCGCCCGAGCACCGCGTCCGAGCCCGCCTGCACCGGGATGTGAAGGAACGCGTACACGCCCGGGTGGTGCATCGCCTCCGCGACCGCGTCGAGGTGCGCGAGGATGTACGGCGGGTTCGTCATCCCGAGCCTCAACATGCAGCTCCCGTCCTTCGGAAGCGCCGCCGTGACGTCTCTCAGCAACCGCGTGACGTCCGTCCCGAGGTCGATCCCGTACGCGCCCGTGTCTTCGCTAGACAGCCATATCTCCGTGACCCCCTCCGCGATCGCGGTCTGCACGCGAGCGACGAGCGCCTCGGGCGCGTACGACCCGAGCTCGCCCCGCGCGTGTTTGGTCTTGCAGTACGTGCACTTGCCGAGGCATCCCGTGGAGAGCGGCACGATCTCCACGTGTTCGTTCCTCCGAATCTTCGGCAGGTCCAACGCCGGGAGCGTCTTCTTCGCGAGCATACGCACGGCGTCGCCCGCGAGCGTGCGCTCCACGGCCTCGACGACGCGGTCGATCTGCGTGACGCCGAGGAGGGTGAGGTCGTCCAGTTCTCTCGCGTTTTTGTCGCCCTGCGGGACTGCGAACGTCGGGGTGGAGTTCAAAGGCGTCAGAAGCGGTGTTGAAAGGCGTCGAGGTGTGTCGGGATTGAAAGCGAGGGACCCTGGGCGGAGAGATGCGCAGGGGAAAGTCCTTAAGGATCGGCGTTCACCACGCCGACGCGGTCGTATGGGGACCAGTGTACAGCACGCACCGCAGCCGGCGATCACGAGCTTCTTCCCCGCCGCTTTGCCTCGTTCGATGACCGTGTTCATCGCGCTCTGCGACGGGTTCTTCACCGTGCACGTGTTGACGACCCACAGGTCCGCGTCCTCGGGCGAGGTCGTCAGCGTGTACCCGTACGCGCTGAGCTGCCCGGCCATGAACTCGGAGTCGCTGATGTTGTGCGAGCACCCGAACGTTCGCACGTGCACCTTCGCGCGTCCCGGGACGATGGACGCGGCGTTTGGACGCGCGAGCGCGAAGTCGTCGTCGTCGTCCGGCTCCGGCTCATAGGGCTCGTCCTCGTCGTCGTCCACGTCCACGTCCTCGAGTCGGTCCGGCGGGACGTCGCCGATCGCGGCGTTCGTCGCCGCGCACGCGCCGAGGCCGCCGCCGCGCCGAACGCCGCGCGATCCGCTCTCGGCGGTCGCGCGGCGCCTCGTCGCGACGATCGGCGGGAGGTCGCGCGTGACGCGGATCCCGTCCGACGTCTCCGCGCCGCCGATATCCTCGAGGTCTTCCACCAGGGTGCCCGCCTCGTCCGGCGGCATGACGCGCGGCGTCGTCGTCGCGAGCGGTTCGGTTCAGTTCAGTTCTGTTCTGTTGTCGCGCTCCTCGCTTCCTCCCTCAAGCCTGCGCCTCCTTTTCCGAGCGCCCGCCCCGAAAAACCAACCGACCGCGGCGCGGCGGCCCCCGAATTAGACCGTCGTTTCAAGGGTCCTCCGCGCGACACCTCACCCGAGTTGGATGTTCCGACGGGGGTTTTCTCTTGGTTTATAACTCAACGCGCGAGGCGTGATATTTCCAGAGGGAGTACGTCGGTCGCTTTATGAGAGAGCGTCTTTCGCGCGTGCGTTTTGCGCGAGCTATGATTCGCTGACGCGTCTCGTGACTTGGCATCCACTAATGAGAACGACGAATTGCGCAAAACCAAAAAACCAAAACCGAAACGAAAACCAAAACCCAACGTTTCGAGAAATTCGCCGCCCCCGCCCTTGTAATGTCACGTGCGGCGCGGAATCTTTCGCAGATTGTCCTCGTCACGCGCATAAAGCGTTCCAAAATCACTATCTTCGTTTTTGAGCGTCGTTTCCAGACTGCGTCCTATACAGGCGCGGGCGTCGAAAAACGACATGCGAGGGACGAAAAGTCGGCGCGAAGTCAGGGTTCGTGAGATCGGAGATTCGCTCGTTGATGCGTCACGGAGTCCCGCATGGTTCCATGTCTCCATTAATCTCACACGCGGCGCGCGACACCTCGCCGGCGCCCTCCTTCCGTTCGCGCATCGCGACGTCGAGAACACGTCCTCACTGTCGTCCACGAGCGCGCGTTGCCCCGTGATCGCGGAGTAATCTCTGGTGCGCGCGCCTTCGCGCGTTTTCCGGAACACATCCGCTGTTTTTCTGGGCCGGCGCTGCGCGAGGCGTAAAGCGTCGCGGACGGTGCCGGAACTCGCGCGGCGGCGCCGCGCGCGCGGTCGGAAAACGTCCGCGCGCGCGCGCGGACGGGTCCTCACGCCGTGAAGAACGTCCCGCGAGCGCGCGACGCGGTCACGCGACCGCTCGCGCGGCGCCGTCGCGGCGATTCAGCCGACGCGTCCGAAGTTCGGTTGTTCTGTGTTCGGGCTTCGTTCGCGTCCCAGAACCAGATCGTGCTCGCCCGCCGCTCTCCCGCGCGACGACGACTGACGATCTCCTCGCGCGCTCTTCGAAACAGATCAGATGGTCGACGCGTTCAACGCGAACTTTTCCCTCGACGGCCTCGGCCTCGAGCTCGGGCGGTGCGCGAACCCGTCCCCGCGAACGCGCCGCGTCGCGTCCCCCCCCCACCGCCCCTCTCCCCTTTTTTCTAGAGGGGCGCGTTCGTTCTCTCGGGGGAATCGAGAAAAGCTTCGGCAACCCCCCCCCCCCCTCTCGCGCGCGCGCGCGTCGTCGCGCGCGCGTCGTCGCGCGCGTCCCCGCGCGTCCCCGCCCCCCTCTGCGCCCCGTCGCTGACGTCGTCCCCCCCGTCTCGACGTCGCAGAAGCCCCGGGTACGGCGGCCTAGACATGCTCATCCAAGACCAGTGGACGTGCGTTGACACGACCTTTGGCGGCCACGTTTTTTATGCGACTAATTGCCCACTGCCGTTTGCGGTCTCAAATCGCGAATCTTCGCAGATCCGTTGTTGTAAAAAACCCAGGGTTTCGGTTTTCGCGAAACCAGCTTTTTTTTTTGAGAAAGCTTTTTTTTCTCCAGTCCAACGACTGACCCCCCTCCCGCCTCCTCTCGCGACCTCCCTCCTCTCTCCCGATCGCAGCGTCGAGGACGACAAGCTCTTCGAGAACACGCTCGCGCAGTTCGGCGACCTCGACGGCGAAGACAGCTGGACGCAGTTCGGCGCGAACGTCCCCGGGAAGTCCATGGTCGGCCTCAAGCGTCGCTTCAACCTCCTCCAGGAGGACATCAAAAACATCGAATCCGGCCGCGTCCCGCTGCCGCACTACGACGCGAGAAACGACACCGCGCACCAACAGATGATGCAGCCCGCGCACCACGCGGTGCCCATCGCGCAGGTTGCGCAGAGCAACCCCACCGGCAACGCGAAGGCTTCGAGCAAAGGGTCGAGCGGACACTCGCCGAAGAAGGGTGGAGGATCCGGCGCCAACGCGAGCAAAAACGGCGCAAACGGCGCCAAAGCGAAGAGCGCGCCCGCGAAGACGACGGACCAGGAACGTCGCAAGGGGATCCCGTGGACGGAGGAGGAGCACCGTCTGTTCCTCCTCGGGCTCGCGAAGTTTGGGAAGGGGGACTGGAGGTGCGTTCTTCTCAAACTGGTCCCCATACGACCGCGTCGGCGTGGTGAACGCCGATCCTTAAGGACTTTTCCCGGCGTGTCTCTCCGCCCACCCCTCGCTTTCAATCCCCGCCCTCGACGTCTTTGAACTCCATCTGACGCCTTTGAACTCCACCCCGACCTCAGGTCCATCTCACGGAATTTCGTCATCTCGCGGACGCCGACGCAAGTCGCGTCGCACGCGCAAAAGTACTTCATCCGGCTCAACTCGATGAATAAAAAAGACAAGCGTCGGTCGTCGATTCACGACATCACGTCCGTCAAGGGCAGCGGCAAGGGCGGCAACGCGAAAGGCGCTGCGAACAACGACGGCGGCGGCAGCAGCCACTCTGGGAGCGACGCGAGCGCCAACAGCGGCGGGACGAGCGCCGCGCTGCCGGTGGCCGCGCGAGGGGGGATGGGACACGCCGGCGGCGGGTACTACGCCTCGGGGCCCGTGCCTGTCGGCTTCATGCAGACGCCGGGGATGTACGGCGTGAACGCTCACGGAGGGATGTGATACGTCGCGGCGAAGCGAGCGGCGCGCGGCTGACGCGGGAATATTACACCCCGCGGCGGCGACGCGACGTCGGCTCGGCGAGGCGGCGTCTCTTAGGTAGTGTTGATACTTCAATTCGCAGGGGCTTGGGCGGGAGCGGGTGCGGGGGGTGAGGGAAACATCGAAGCAAGATCGAGGTGTATTACAAGGGGGGGACATTCTTTTTTGGGGGGTGGCTGGCGGCGGCGGCGAGCGATCGACCGATCGATCGAATCGATCGACGAGGCACGGCCACCCTCGGCACGGTGGGGAGGAGGGATAATAGGTGGGTTGGCGGCGGCGACGTATTGTCGTCCGTCCGTCGCGACAGCTGTCGATATTACGGTTGTACAGGCTGGCGCGGGACGAAGGACGGCATTCGTCCGCCCGCGCGGTGATGTATATTCAGAGCGGCGCGACTCGCGTCTGAGACGCGCGCGACCGTCTCGCACGTGTACGAAAAGGTAGCGATTAGGAGCGTGTGATAGAAGATCCGAGCACGTATACTGTAACATCGCGCGCGCGTTCTCTCGTCTCGTCGCGCGCGCGCCCCGCGCGTCGAGAGTGAGGCCTGTTCTATACAAAACGCGAAATCAGAGTAGGCTGTCTCGCGTTCAGTACACGCGCGCAGCGCGCGCGAGGCGAGCATCGCGACGACTCGCCCTTTCTTCGCGCGCGCCGCGGACGTCGCGTCCGCTATCGCTTTCTCCGTCTCCGCGTCGACGCGCGCCGCCGCCGCGGTCGCGTCTCGCGCGCGCTGCGATGCGAGAGGAAACGAACGAAGAGGACGAAGAGGGATGAAGCGCGCGGACGGGAGGGAACGACGGGTAGACATACAATCGATTCGACGACGACGCGCGAAGAGATCTGAGGACGCGCGCACCTCCGCGAGCGCGCGCTGGTACGCCGCCTCCCTCCGAGCGCGGTACGCCATCACCACCGCGTCCGCTTCATCTCTCGCGCTTCTCAGCCGTCGCTGCCTCGCTGCGACGACGACGCGGGGAGGGGGTGCGGGACGAGGTGGCACCTCGTTCATCAGTCGCGGTCGTCGGTCGTCGAGGTCGCGCCGCGTTCGTTTCGACGCCGCGCGACGAGACGAGACGAGGGCGCACCCTGCCGCGCGGCGTTCACGATCGCTCGCGCCTCGCGCCCCGCCGCGAGGAGCGCCTGGAGGCCGTCGTCGGGCTCCATGACGCGACGGGAAGGACGCCGCGCGCGCGACGACGAATGGCGTTTCGGACTTTGGTTTTCGCGCGGTTCGTGCGCGAGTACGGTGCTCTGTTACAGTACGTACTGTATAATCTCTGCGTTTGCTCATGCGAAACGAGTACGAACGCACGGGCGAGCCGATTTCTGGAGCTCCTGTCGTCGTCGCTGCGCTCAATCGCTACCGCGCCTCCCGTCAGTTGCGACGACGCAAGGCACGAGACCGATGTCCACCGCCATGCTTACCCTCAAGCCCACCGCGACGGTGCGTCTCTTCCCTCGCCTCCGGCGTCGCGCGATGCCGTCCGCGCGCGTCGCGCCGCGCGCGCGCCGCGTCGTCCGCCCGTCCGTCCGTCCGTCGCGCTTCCGCTAGGGTCGTCGCCGCGAATCGCGCGCTGACGTCTCCTCCTCCTCCTCGCTCTCCGCAGGTCTCGCACGGCTCCAAGAGCGCGTTCGCGGCCGGGAACCTCACCGCGAAGTTCCAGAAGATGGCGATGACGACGCCGTCCCCCGTCGCGCGCGTGAACACGACCGTCGAGAGTGCGTCCCCGACCCCGACCCCGTCTCCTCGCGCGGCTTTTTAACCCTCGCGGGCGGGTTTTTCGCGCGTCGACGCGCGACGGCGTCCGCGCGCGCGCGCGCGGCGGCGACGCGCGCCCGCGCCCCGCGACCGCTCGCGCGAGGTCTCGAGGATGTCGCGCGCGCGTCGCGCGCGTCGCGCGCGTCGCATCTCGCGCGTCGAGGCGTCGCGCGAGCCGCGTCCGCGCGACATCCGCGCGTCGCTTTGGGGATAGGGTTCTGGTCCAGCCTCTCGCGCTCGCGGAATGCGCGAACGAATTTCTTCCTCGATCGATCTAACTCCTCGCCGTCGCCGTCGCCGTCGATCGATCGTCGTCTGACCTTCTCCTCCTCTCGCCGTCGCCGCCGACCTCGTCCCCGCAGACATCCACGGCAAGTCCGGGCGCAAGTGCATGCTCACGGGCAAGAAGGCGAACAACGGGTACACGGTGTCGTTTTCGCACATTCGCAACAAGAAGCTCCAGGGCGCCAACCTGCAGTACAAGCGCGTCTACTGGCCGGAGCAGCAGCGGTACATTCGGCTTCGCATCTCCACCAACGCGCTGAAGACGATCAACAAGGTTGGTCTGGAGAAGATGGCGGAGCGGGCCGGGCTCGACCTGATGTCCCTGGCGTACACGGACGCGGATCCGAAGCGGAGGGAGTGGCTCGTCGAAAACGGCGCGGCGCCGGCGAAGAAGAACAAGAGGGCGCCGACGGGGCCGAAGAAGCTGTTCGTGCCCAAGTGGAAGCAAGAGCGGATGGCGAAGAAGGGGCAGGACGTCGCGGCGGAGACGAAGAAGTTCGCTGAGCGGTGGGGCATGCAGACGGCGTGATTTGATGCGCGCGTCGAGGAGGGAGGGTGGAGAGTTGGCGTCGAGCGACATAGCCGGATCCGAATTGATTTTTACATAGAACGCGACCCGCGCAGACGCAACGAAACGAACCGAACCGAACCGAACCGAAACGAACCGAACGCCGTTCTCTCTCTTCCTTCACCACATAACCCCCGCCCGTCACGCCATCATCCTGAGGCAGTACTCCGCGCCGACGTCCGTCTCGAGCCCGAGGTCGCCGGGCCTCGCGCCCGCGGCGAAGGCGGCTTCCGCCGCCGCTCTGTACTCGATCGGACTCTGCACGATGGCCCTCGCGATGTCGTCGGTGATCTTCTTGATGCCCTCGTGCGCGACCGCCCACGTCGGGTCGTACAGCGGCACGCCCGTGCGTCGCGTCGCGCGGTCCGGGAACTTCGCGTCGTTCACCTCGAACGCGACGCCGTACGTGTCGTGCGTCGCGATCAACGGCACCGCGTCGCCCGGCGTCACCTCGACCTCTTCGAGATGTTGTACCGCCTGCTGCCACGTCTGGCCTTTCGTGCCGTCGTGCGGGGACGTGCTCACGCGCACGTCGTCGTTCAGATGGAGTTCGAACCAGAACGCGATCGCGTTGAACACGCCCGGGCGGTCGATCTGAAAGGTCACGTCCATCGCCTCCGGTCTCAGCGTCTCCGCGGTGACGGCTTTGAAGTCGAACGAAAACGCCTCTGCGGGGGGCGCGAGCGGCGTCCACCGCTTCGCGTGCCTCTCGCGCTCGAGGTTGATGCCCTCGTAGTCTTTGCGCCACCGCCACCGGTTCGCCTGCGACATGTCGTACGTCATGGTCGTCGTACTCATAGTGTCGGACGAAAAAGTCGTAGCGTCGGAGGCGTCGTTCCCCTCTCCGTCGCCGACGTTGAGTTCGACGGAGAGCTCGCCGAAGCGCATCTCGATCGGCTGGCAGAAGATCGTCGCCCTCGCGGGCACGAGCGCCGCGTCCGTCGTCAGCAGCCGATGCCGCGCGAACGCGAGCGCGTGCAACACGCCCTCGCCGATGAGACCGCTGTCGAAGACCTCGAACACCATGAGATCCGCGAGCCGTTCCATCTCCGGCTTGGCGCCGTCCGGCTTGAGACCAAACTTTGGCTCCAAACCCGGGCTCTGAGACGTGAACATGTACCGCGTGTCTCGGTTCACGCACGTGATGACGCCCGCGAAGCCGTTCACGCAGACGTTCTCCTCGCCCGCGTCCGTCATGTGCCCGTCGCGCTCCGCCGCGGTGACGTGCGTCGCGCCCGCGCGCGCGGCCATCATCGAGAGGAGGCCGCTGCCGCTGCCGCAGTCGAGCACCTCGCATCGACCGCCGAGGCGACGTTTGGTCGCCGTCACCGCCGTCTTAATCGCGGCGTCGTACGCTTCGTTCCGCCCGGCGTCGTGGAGCATGTCGTAGTGCCACTGCGGGATGTGCGCGTGCCGCGGGCGCGTCGGCGGGGGCGTGGACGTGAAGAACACCTGGTCTTTATCCCTTCGCACGCGCAGAGAGATGGTCTCGGAGGCGTCCACGAAGGTCTCGTCGAGGTACTGCACGGCGACGCCGAACGAGTCCGCGTCGAAGTAACGCGTATCATCCGACCGTTTTTTCGTCGCAGCAGGTTCCTGATCGTCCCCTCCTCCTTCCACGGTGCCGGTGCCGGTGCCCCCCCACGGCGGCGCGACGCTGCGGAGGACCTCGCCGCCGCCGAGGTCGCACTCGAACCAAAACGCGACGGCGTTGAACGCGCCGTCCGCGACGACCGGGACGCGCACCTCGAAATCGTCCTCCCACGCCGCTTTCCCGCCGCCGGAGTTCTTCTTCTTCTTCCCCTCCTCTTCCTCCTCCTCGTCGTCTTCCTTATCCTTCTCCTTCTCCCTCAGCCGCCGCGTCAGGTCCACGCGCGTCACCTCGAAGACGTCCGATAACAACAGATGCGGCTCCCGCGCGAGCTCGAGCAAACGCGCCGCCTGCGGGTGCCACCGGTACGCGTTCAGCGAGCTCACGTCGAACCCGGAGACGGTCTCCATCCGCAGGCTCAACAGCGCCGCATTCACCGTGATCGACCCCGGGACGCAGACCGCGTCCGGGGTCACGAGGCCGCGGTCCCTGGCGTGGTCGATCGCGCGAAGGACGCCGAGCCCGAGCCCGGCGTTGTGATCGAAGAGGTCGGTGAGGAAGACGTCGGCGGGCGCGTCGATCGTCGCGAGCGGCGGCGGCGGAAGCGCCCCGGCGTCGTCACCGGCGGTCTCGTCGAGCTCGAGCGGCGCGTCGTCGCCTTTCAAGCGGCACGTCTCGAGCTTTTGATCGAGCAGCGTGATTCGATCGAACGCGTCGCCGAGCCTCTCTCTGTTGCTCCGAACGCACTGCTTCGCCGCGCGGTAACAAAAGCGGTTCCGCTCGACGACGATCACCCTCGTCGCGCCCGCCGACGCGGCCATCATGGGAAGCACCCCGCACGCGCCGTTCGCGACGGATACGATTCGCTTGTCGGGACACGCGCGCTTGACCGCTCTGGCGTACGCGGCGAGACGAGGCGCGTCGTCCAACGTTGGGAGGGTTCTTTTGATCGCGTCGAGCTCAGGATCGTTCCATACAAGCGAACGTCGGGGTGGAGTTCAAAGGCGTCAGTTGGCGTTGAAAGGCGTCGAGGGCGGGGATTGAAACCGTGGTGTGGGCGTCGAGAGGCGCCGGGAAAAGTCCTTCAGGAATGGCGTTCACCACGCGAACGCGGTCGTATGGGGACCAGTGTATAGAACGCACCTCCGCGACGGCGGCGGCGAATCGCAGCATCCCGGCTCGGCGTCGGTCGCTCAAGAACTTTTTCGCGTCGAGCTTCCTCGCGCGCATCAGCGGCAAGAACGTCGGGCGCCACTCGTAGTCGCTCGCGTCCCAGTCCGGGCCTGCGGAGGAAAGGAGGAAAGGAGGAAGGCGAGGCGTCGGCGTCGGCGTCGATCGAACGTCGATCGTCGACGGGGGACGAGGGACGGGGCGGCGCGAGCGGCACTTTCGCGTCCGACACTTTCTTCTCCGACACTACTGTACATACGCGCGACGCGCGCACCTTGCATCTGCTGCTTCCACCCCGTCTCCATCATCTCCTTCCTGTCCGCGTTCCTCGCGTCCTTCAGCCGTCGCGCGAGGTCGCGTCGCGTCGCGTACACCTGCGCCTCGGCGCGTTCGCGTTCATCCGCCGCGAGCTCTGACGACGCGGGCGATTCGATGGATTCATCGGTCAGTTGAAAGGGAACGCGATCAAACATTGAACCCAAGGGGTGGGTGAAAAACCAAAAGACGTGGGTGAAAAACCAAAATCACACGCACCCGATGCGGCGGCGAGCCGCTCTCGCACCGCGGCGTCCCCCGGCGCGATCTTCCGCGCCGCTTCGAACGACCTCTCCGCGAGCGCGTACTCCCCGTACGCCGTCAGCGCGCACCCGAGGCGGTAGTGCGCTTTCGCCCACGCGTCGTCCATCTGGACGCACCGCGCGGCGTCCTGTCCTCGGGGTCGAGGGAGGGTCCGCGCGAGGCGACGTCGGGGCGGAGTCGAAACGCGTCAGGCGGAGGAGTTGAAAGGCGTCGAGGTGTGTCGGGATTAAAAGCGTGGGACCCTGGGCGGAGAGAAACGAACGCCGGAAAGAAAAGTCCTTAATAATGAACGGCGTGCACCGCGCGGACGCGGTCGTGTGGGGACCGGCGTGGAAATAGAACGCGCCTCGATGGCGGCTTCGACGTCGCCGATCGCGAGAAAGGCGGCGCTGCGGTTGGAGCGCAGCGTCGCGTCCGTCGCGTCCCCGGCGATCGCCTGCGTGTACATCTGATGGACGGACGGCGACGTGACGCGATGACGATCGGAGGGAGGTCAGTCGTCGCGTCGGGGCGGGGCGGCGGCGTCGTTCGGAGGAGGGAGGGAAAGGATCCTTTCGGTCGACGAAAACGAACGAACGTGAACGCGTCGCGTCGTCGCACCGCGATCGCTTCGCGGTGCGCGCCTCGTCGCATCGCGTCGTTCCCCGCGCGCTTGCTCTTCTCGACCGCGAACTTGACGAGCTCCGGGGGAACGTCGGAGACGCTCGCGCCCGCGCGAGCTTCGATCTGCGCGAGGACGTCGGGCGGGACGTCGTGCCCGATCGCGGGCGGGGGCGACTTGGGCGACTTCGGCTTCGACGTCGGCGGCATCGGACGCGACGTCGGGGAGCGCGCGGACGGGTGGGCGGGCGGGCGGACGGCGCGACGACGCGCGGCGTCGCTCGACGGCGGCGACGCGACGCGACGCGATGCGATGCGATGCGAGCGAGTTCGAGTTCGATTCCGTCGCGGGCGCGGCGCGCGCGCGGGGAGAGATGCGCGCGACGGACGTCGGTCGACGATCGAAGGCGAAGCGTTTTTCGCGTCGCGGGGAGAGAAACCGCCGCGCGCGGTGCGAAAGTACAGCTCGCGTCTACTTTTCTGACTGTTCACTCGTACGAATCGTACGCGATGGGTTCGGAACCGCGGCCTTCGCGGTCAACATTCGCGCGACGTCCTCTGCTGAAAAGAGAATCGTGGCGAAGACGCGCGGGAAGGCCAGTCCGCACGCGCGCGCCGTCCGGAGCGCACGAGCGAGGGACCGCACGCGAGTTTTCTTTTCGCGCGCGCCGGGGCCCGGCGGCGGAGCGGAGGCGCGCGTCGAGGAGGCATCGCGGGTCGAGCGGAGCCGCGAGCGCGCCTAAATCGAGGAATTGGAATTCTCAATTCCCCGTCCGACGCCGCGGAGACCATGGGGTCCGGGGGCATCGGCAAGAAGAAGCAGGCCGACGTCCCCGCGGACGGCGGCATCGACAAAGTCCGCCTCGTCTACGTCGAGCTCGTGCACAACAACGCGCCGTTCGAGGAGCTCTTCCAGATCGACTTCGGCGGGTGGCGCGCGTTCTTCCGCGCGGTGAAGGACTTCGCGGAGGACCCGACGAGCGCGCTGAGCGAATGCATCGCGACCGGCATACTTCAAAAGAACGGCATCGCGTTCAAGGACTGGGGCAAGAAAGTCCGCGAGCGATCCCCGGCGTTCAAAGAGCAGTTCAACAGGTTCATTCACCTCCCCGCGGTGCGATACGCGCTCGCGACGGACCTCGGCATGGACCCCGCGGCGACCGACCTCACCGACGCCGACGGCAGAAGCGGGCCCGGCGGCCCGTCGATGAACCCGGCCGCGATCCGGGACCGCGACCGGTACGAACCCGCGAACGATTCCTACGACGAGCGGGCCGGCGCGGGAGGAAGCCAGCAGCCGCGGCGCCCGTACTCCCCGTCCGAGGGGGGTTACACGGCGAACGCGGATTCATCAATGCCAGCCGAGTCTCGGTATCACGCGAGGAAGCGCGCGGATCCGGACTCGCCGACGTCGCCGATGCTCGACCGGCTCGAGATGCTCCTGTCGTCCTCCCCCGTGGATGGACCAGACTCCCCCATCGAGCGGCTGCAGCGGACGCTGGACGAGAAGGACCCGGAGCCGCCGCGCGGGACGGCGGCGCTCGGCGCGGGGCCGGCGACGGCGCGGCGGCAGTTCGCGGGCGCGGGGTACGCCGCGATGGCCGCGCGGTCGCCGCCGCCGCCGCCGACGACGACGACCGGTGGCAGCGCGCTGGACGTGGACGCCGCGTTCGCGGCGGCGACGGTGACGTCGCCGAACGGCTCTGTCGGCGGCGGCGTGCGAAACGTGTCCACCCCAGGCGTGCCGGGGAACCTCGTCCAGGCGCGTCCCATCTCACACCGGTCCCCGTACGACCGCGTCGGCGTGGTGAACGCCGTTTCTTAAGGACTTTCTCTCCCGGCGCATCTCTCCGCCCAGGGTCCCTCGCTC
>MDSW01120324.1_pt1 | contig 16468 bp, 21 predicted proteins | sample 811171 | NCBI WGS metagenome assembly MDSW01 (sample SAMN05326641, study PRJNA326480) | marine metagenome | isolation source: seawater | place: Atlantic Ocean: North West | collected 2012
TTTGAACCGCCGACCTTCAGGTTATGAGCCTGACGAGCTACCAGACTGCTCCACCCCGCGATATTTTTAAATTCTATTTTTAAGCTTATTTAATTTTTTAACTCTTTTTATATTTTCTTGTAATATTCTTTTTTTTTTTTCGGAAGGTTTTTCGTAGGTGTTCTTTAATTTGATTATTTTAAAAAACCCATCCCGTTGTAGTTTCCTTTTTAAAACTCTAAGGGCCTGTTCTATATTATTATCTTTAACTTCTATTTTAATAACTACCTCCAAAAAGATGCTTAATTAGCATTTTAAAATTTTTATGTCTATTAAATTTATTTATCATTTAAGTTCTATTTGCTTTTTCTTTTTCTTTCTTCTCTCTTTTTATGCGCCTTTCTGCTTTTTCATTTGCTTCAATTAGATCTTTTTGAGAAAATAGATTCATAGCCACTGGGTCCTTAGGTGTAAGACTATTATAATTCCAATAGTTTTTATTTCTAATAGATGTTACTGAGTTTGTAGTTACTCCAACAAGTTTAGCAATTTGTGAGTCTTTTAGTTGAGGATGATGTTTAATTAACCAAAGTGCAGAATCTGGCTTGTCTTGCCTTTTTGACAATGGGATATATTTTTTGATTTTTTTTTCATTGTTAGAAATTTCTATATCTAAATTTTTAATTTGTAGATTTCTATTCTGATCTTTTGAAGATAACTCAATTTCTTCTCTTGTTAATTGTCCTGACATGATAGGATTGTATGGCATTATACCTTTAGCAACTTCTCCATCAGCTATTCCTTGAATTTCAACTTCATGTAAATTGCAAAAATTAGCTATTTGTTTAAAAGTAAGGGTTGTGTTTTCTACAAGCCAAACAGCAGTAGCCATTGGCATTAACGGTGTATTTGTCATTTATTTTTTATTTTCCGTTCGAAAATTTTGAAATTTTTTATTGAATTTACTTACTCTACCTTTATCCATTATTTTTTGTTTAACACCTGCCCATGCAGAGTGTGATTTTGGATCAATTTCTAATTTCAATAATTCTCCTTCAGAACCCCATGTAGATTTAGTTTCAAATTGTGATCCGTCAGTCATCTCCACTTTAATTTTGTGGTAATTTGGATGAATATTTTTTTTCATATCGAGACTTATAGCAAAAGAAATTAGGAAAACAATTAAAAGTTAACAAGGTTTTTTAATAATTTGTCATTAATTGAAGCATTAGAAGCTAATACTTTAATATTTTTAAGTTTGTTTAGATCAATTTTATTAATTATACCACCTGCTTCTTTAAGTATTATTATTCCAGCAGCAATATCCCATATATTTAAATCTTTTTGAAAATATCCATCGAACCTACCAGCGGCCACATATGCCATATCCAGTGCTGCACTTCCAGTTCTTCTAATTATCATATCATTTTTTGTTTTATATTTTTCGCTTATAGTTCCACCAGTCGTAAATAAGCAGTCTTCTAATTTATGTTTTTTTGAAACTCTTATTCTTTGATTGTTAAAAAAAGCTCCATTATTTTTTTCTGCATAAAACATTTCGTCTTTAATAGGGTCATAAATTAATCCAGCGGTAATTTCATCATTTGATTTCAATGCTATAGATATTGCAAAATGAGGAACTCCATGCAAAAAATTTGTTGTTCCATCAATGGGATCTATTATCCAAATATTATTTTTGTCTTTGTTGATTTTTTTTCCACACTCCTCACCAATAATAGAATAATTTTTTCTCGATTTAGCAAGTTCATCTATAATAATTTTTTCAGCCCTATGATCAGCATTAGATACAAAATCTAGTGGACCTTTTGCTGATACTTGTAAATTTTCAATTTCACCAAAGTCTCTTATTAAAGTTTTTGAAGCTTTTTCACTGGCCTTAATCATAATATTTAAGATGGGTGAAATTGAATGCATTTTATTTATATTTTTTTTATATATTCAATAGTTCTAGTATCAACTATAATTTCATCACCATCTTCAATAAATGGTGGTACTTGAATATCTATTCCATTTTCTAATTTGGCTGGTTTATATGACGAGGATATAGTTTGTCCTTTAAGCGCTGCGTCAGTTGTTTCTACTTTGCATGTTACTTGATTTGGAAGCTCTACGTTAATAGCTTTATCATTATAAAAACTTATAGTAACTTCTAAATTTTCTGTAAGCATTTTTCCAATTTCACCTACTATTTCTTTTTTAATATTAATTTGTTCGAATGTTTTTTGATTGATAAAGTAATAGTCTAATTCATCATCATATAAAAAACTAAATTTTATCTCATCTATAGATGCTTTTTCAACTGTATCACTTGATCTAAATCTTTCATTAAGTTTTGTATTTTTGTTAACACTTTTCATTTCCACCTGTGCAAATGCACCACCTTTTCCAGGTTTTACATGTTGTGTTTTTAATACTTGCCATAAATCATTTTTATACTCAATTAGCATTCCAACTCTTATTTCATTTCCTGATATTTTCATAAGGTATACCTATTTTAATTTATTTTTTTTTCCCATTTTAATGCAAAATTTACGGAGTCTTTTAAACTAAAATTATTACTATTAAATTTTCTAAGCTTTTTTATTTTATTTGTATTACTAATCATTTTTACTATATCACCTTTTCTTTTAGGTCTAAAATTAATCATCATTTTTTTTTTTGAAACTTTTTCAAATGCTTTTATAATACTTAATACTGAATAACCCTTTCCATATCCACAATTAAAAATATAAGATTTATTTTTTTTTAAATTTTTTAAAATCTTTAGGTGTATTAAAGATAAATCATTAATATCTATATAGTCTCTTATGCACGTTCCATCTTTAGTTTTATAGTTATTTCCATAAATATCAGCAATGTACTTTTTATTAATAATATTTTGAGATAAATTTTTAAATAGTTGGTCTTTATTTTTTATTGGACCAGTTCTTAATTTATAGTCTGCGCCCACAACATTAAAATATCTTAAAATTATATATGAAAATTTATTATTAAAAGCATATTTTTTTATCAACTTTTCACAAATTAATTTTGTTTTACCATAATTATTTTTAGGATTAGGAGAATCTGTTTCTTTTACTTTGTTTTTATTTTTTGACCCATAAATTGCGCAACTAGATGAAAAAATAATTTTTTCAATTTTATTTTTTGAACAAGCTTCTAATAAAATTTTTGTTTTAAGAACATTATTCGTATAATATTTTTTTGGTTTTTTTGTTGACTCAACAACACTTGAAGAAGCCGCTAAATGAATAATAAGTTTTATGTTGTGTTTTTTTAATATTAAATTTAATTTTTTTTTATTACCAATATCGTTATTGTAAAAAATTGCAGATTTACTAATTAATTTTTTATTACCTGTACTTAGATTATCAATAATAATTACGCCATATCCTTTGTCTAATAGATCATAGGCAATCTTGCTTCCAATATAACCTGCGCCACCAGTGATTAATATATTTTTTTTCATTTACTATATTTGTAGTTTTTTTAATGCCTCTATTGGTTTGTATTTTTTATTATTCCAAATGTAACCTGAAATAGCTAAAAAGTTTGATTTATTCAATAAAAGTTTTTTATAGTTTTTAAAGTTTATTCCGCCGACAGCAACAATTGGAATATTAGTTAGTTTTTTAGCCCATTTTAAAATTTTCATTTTTGCTCTGTGCTTTACAGTTTTTGTTTTTGTTAAAAAAAATGCTCCTAGAGCAATATAGCTTGCTTTATTTTTAATTGCTCTTTTTATTAATATTTTAGAATTATGACATGTAATACCAATAATTTTATTTTTCAAAATTTTTTTGGCATTAAAAATATCCATATCTTTTTGTCCCAAATGACATCCGTCTGCATTTAATTTTTTAGCAAGCTTTGGATCATCATTTATAATAAATTTAACTTTATGTTTTTTACAAATTTTTTTTATTTTTCTTCCAATAAACAATTTATTTTTGATTGTTTCTTTTTTTAATCTTAATTGGAAGAAAGTAATTTTTTTTAAGCTGAACAATTTATCTAGATCTGTGAAAAAAAAATTATTATCAATTTTGTTAGGAGAAATTAAATAAATAAATCTCTTATTTACCTTATTTTGCTTCAAGTTCTGGTGACCACTTTCCTTGAGCCGCAAGTGTATTCATATTGGCTCTGTGATTAAAGATATCTTGTGTACCTTTAATATTATTAATGTCTTTAGACCAAAATTTAAGGGCACCTTGTTGTAGCGCTCTTCCATATGAGTAAGTCATGATAAAATTTGTATCATTATATTTGTTTATTAAATTTAAGTTTTCAGTCGCTTCTTTTTCTGTTTGTCCTCCAGATAAAAAAGCTATTCCTGGAACTTCTGATGGAACAGATTCTTTAAGGCATTTTAAGGTTAGTTTTGCTATTTCTTCATTTGTAATTTTTTTATTTGAGTTAGTTCCAGGCAAAATCATATTAGGTTTTAATATTGTTCCTGTTAAATCAACTTTATGATTAATCAATTCTTCAAAACATTTCTTTATAACTATGGAAGTTTTATTTAAACAATCTTCAGCTGAGTGATTTCCATCCATTAGAACCTCAGGCTCAACAATTGGAACCATATTACTTTCCTGTACAAGAGCAGCATATCTTGCTAGCGCATGTGCATTTGAATAGATTGATAAATTACTCGGATATTTATCAGAAATAATATAAACAGCCCTCCATTTTGTAAATCGAGCTCCAAGTTCATAATATTTTTTTAGTCTTTCTCTTAAGCCGTCCAATCCTTCTGTAATTTTTTCATTAGGTGATGTCGCTAGAATTTTAGCACCTGTATCAACTTTTATTCCAGATATTGTATCAGATTCAAAAATTAGTTCTGGTATGGTTTTTTTAAAATTTGAAGTTTGTTTTATTGTTTCATCATATAAAATTACTCCACCTATACAATTTTCCATACTTGATGAAGAAAAAAGTGTTTCTCTAAACAAAAGTCTATTTTCAGGTGAAGAAGTTACTTTCACCGCCTCCAGTCTTTTTGTCATTGTCCCGGTACTTTCGTCAGCTGCTAAAATTCCCTTTCCATTTGAGATAATCTTTAGAGCAATTTTATTTAGTTCAGACATCTTAATTTATTGCTTTTATACCAGGTAAAGTTTTGCCTTCAAGATATTCCAAAAAGGCTCCACCAGCAGTTGAAACAAATGTAAAAGAATCTATTTTTTTAAATTTATTTATTGCCGCAACAGTTTCGCCCCCTCCTGCTACAGAAAAAATTTTATCTTTGCTTGTTTTATCAGATATAATTTCTAAAATTTTTTTTGTTCCATTCTGAAAATTAGGGTTTTCAAAATAACCAGCGGGCCCATTCCACAAAACAGTATTTGACTCATTAATTATTTTTTTAATTTTAGAAATTGTTTTGGGTCCAATATCAAGTATCATATCATCATCTTTTATCTCATTAAGATGCTTAATTATACCGATATCATCCAAACTTTTTGAAACCATAACATCTTCAGGGTAAAAGATTTTACAATTGTTTGATTTAGATTTTTTAAAAATATCTTTTACTAAATTTTCGCTATTATTGTCACATATAGATTTGCCTATTTTTATTCCCGTATGTTTAAGTATTGTATTAGCCATTCCTCCGACAATAATTATATTATCAAAATTTTTAATTAAATTTATAATAATATTTATTTTAGTCGAAATTTTTGCCCCTCCTATAATGCATGTTACAGGTTTTTTTATTTCAGAAGTAATTTTTTTTAATGCATTAATTTCATCTAAAATTTGTATACCAAAATATGATGGAAGATATTTTGTAATTCCTTCTATAGAGGCATGAGCTCTATGAGAACATGAAAACGCATCATTTACATAGATATCACCAAGTGTAGAAATTTTTTTTGAAAATTCTTTATCATTTTTTTCTTCACCTTCATAAAAACGAATATTTTCAAGCATCATAATAGATCCATTTGGAATTTTATTAACTTCATCAATAGTATTTTTATTTATTTGATTTTTATTAAAAAATACTTCTTGATTTAAGAATTGTGATAATTTTTTTGAGATAGGCTCCAAAGTCATGCCTTTGATTACTTTCCCTTTTGGTCTTCCTATGTGAGATAATATAATAATTTTTCCTTTTTTTTCAGTTAAAAGTTTTATTGTAGGTAATATTTTTTCAATTCTAGATGTTTCGGTAATTGCTCCATTTTTCATTGGAACATTTAAATCAACTCTTAATAATATTTTTTTATTTTCTAAATCTAAGTTAGTATCTAAAATACTTTTCATAAAATTTAAATTTTATGAATGAACTCAACAAGATTACACATTCTATTTGAAAAGCCCCATTCATTATCATACCATGCTGAAATTTTACCCATATTTTCTCCAACCACATTAGTTAATGAAGCATCAATTATTGCTGAAGATGGATTATGATTAAAGTCTATAGATACCAATTTATCTTCAGTAACTTGCAAAATATCTTTGAATTTATTTTTGGAGGCCTTAATAAAGCAATTATTAATTATTTCTTTTGTAATTTTTTTCTTTGTATAAAAAACAAATTCAACAATAGAAACATTTGGAGTAGGAACTCTCATTGAAATACCTTCTATCTTTCCTTTTAATGAAGGAATAATTTCTCCAATTGATTTAGTGGCCCCAGTTGATGTAGGAACTATAGACATGCTTGCAGATCTCGCTCTTCTAGGATCCTTATGAGAATTGTCTAGCATTCTTTGATCGCTTGTAAAAGCATGTATAGTTGTCATAAATCCATTTTTAATTTCAAATTTGTCATTTAAAATATTTGCAATAGGCGCTAAGCAATTTGTAGTGCAAGATGCAGAAGAAATTATATTATCTTTTTTATTAAGAATTTTTTCATTTACACCATATACAACTGTTTTATCAGCGTTTTTACAAGGAGCAGAAACAATAACTTTTTTAGCACCATTTTTTAAATGTGCCAATAATTTTTGTTTAGAATTAAATTTTCCTGTACATTCAAAAACATAATCAACACCATATTTTTTCCAATTTATATCTTCAAGGTTTGACATTTGTGAAAAAGTGATTTTATTTTTATTAATAATTAAATGATTTTCATTAAAACTTAAGTTTGCTCCAAATTTTCCATGAATTGAGTCGTATTTTAAGAGTGAACATGTAACTTCTGAACTGGATCTGTTATTTATGTGTTTAATTGTAATATTTTTATTATTATTTTCGATAATAGATCGTACTACCATTCTTCCAATTCTTCCCATTCCGTTAATTCCAACTCTTATTCCCATATTTAACCCTTTATTAGTTTTTTTGCTTTTTTGGAAATACTTTCTTCGGTTAATTTAAAATGCTTATAAATTTCTTTATATGGTGCACTTTTTCCAAATTCATTAATTCCAAATGTTAAGCCTTTTGTTCCAATATATTTTTTCCAATAGTCTGTTGATGCCGCTTCAATAGAAATTTTAAATTTAGTTTCATTAAGAATTTTTTCTTTATATAATTTTGGCTGTAAATTGAAAATTTCATGACAAGGCACTGATATTACTTTTGAATATATTCTATCTTTGGCCAATTTATGGCTAGTCTTAATTGCTAATCCAACTTCAGATCCACTAGCTAATATAGTTAGGTTAATTTTATTATTTGTTCTTAATACCTCATACGCTCCTAAAGAACATTTGTTAGTATTTGAGTATTTTTTTCTTACTGGTTCGAGGTTTTGTCTAGTTAAACTTAATACACTTGGAGTTTTAAAATTTTTTAAAGCTAACTCCCAACATTCAATAGTTTCAGTTCTATCGGCAGGTCTAAAAACGTTTAGATTTGGAATGGCTCTTAGTCCAGACAATTGTTCTATTGGCTGATGGGTTGGTCCATCTTCACCAAGTCCGATTGAGTCGTGTGTCATTATATAAATAACTCTTTGTTGCATTAACGCCGATAGTCTAATCGAAGGTTTACAGTAATCTGAAAAAATTAAAAAAGTTCCTCCATAGGGAATAAATTTACTATGCAATGAAAGGCCGTTCATTATCCCGCACATTGCGTGTTCTCTTACACCGTAATGAATATAATTGCCATTAAAATTACCAGGTTTAATTATCTTGTGGTTTATTGTTTTAGTATTATTGGATCCAGCTAAATCAGCAGATCCACCAATTAAACTATTATTACTTTTAGTAATTGCATTTAAAACCAATTCAGAAGATTTTCTTGTTGCTATACTTTTAATTTCTTTAGCAGCTTTTTGTTTTTCGATATTAAGTTCTCTTGAAAAATTATTTTTCAATAATTTATTAATATTTTTTCTTTCTTTGTTATATGCTTTATTCCATTTTGCTTCTATTTTTAAACCTCGATTTCCAATTTTTTTCCATTCATTAATTATATTTTTTGGAATTTCGAATGGTTTATATTTCCAATTTAATTTTTTTCTGACAAGTTTAATTTCATCAATACCAAGTGGACTTCCGTGAGAAGATGCTTTGCCTGATTTATTTGGTGATCCGTAACCTATTTTTGTTTTGCAGGATATCACTGTAGGTTTTTGTGCATTTTGAACTTTTTTAAGTGCTTTAAAAATTTCTTTTTCATTGTGACCATTAATTGAAATATAGTCCCAACCATAACTTTTAAACCTTTTTTCAAAATTATCTGAAACTGTTAATTTAGTTGGTCCATCGATTGATATTGAGTTATTGTCAAATAACATTATCAAGTTTTTTAGTTTTAAGTGACCCGCTAGACTCATAGCCTCATGACTAATACCTTCCATTAGACATCCATCACTTGCCAACACATATGTTTTATGGTTGATTATTTTTCTACCAATTTTTTTTTTTAAAATTTCTTCAGCAATTGCAAAACCAACCGAGTTGGCAATTCCTTGTCCTAGTGGACCAGTGGTTGTTTCGATTCCTGTTCCTTCGTGGTATTCAGGATGTCCCGCACAGATAGAATTTAATTGTCTAAAGTTTTTTATATCCTTTAAGGAAATACTTTTATAACCAGTTAAATATAATATTGAATATAGAAGCATAGACCCATGTCCTGCAGATAAAACGAATCTGTCTCTATTAAGCCAATTAGGGTTTTTTGGATTAAACCTTAAAAAATTTCTAAATAAAATAGTAGCTACATCTGCCATTCCCATTGGCATTCCTGGGTGTCCAGAATTAGCCTTTTGAACCGCATCCATTGATAAAAATCTGATGGCATTAGATAAATCTTTATGTTGTTTTTTCAAAAATTATCCTATCTAGACTAAGAAGACTCAATTTAATAATATAAATATATATATATGAAAACTGACAGTGAAAAAGAAAAAAAACTGAATAGTGCATTGAACAGATTAGAAAATTTAAACTTAAACTCTAATCTTAAAGAAAACTTAGAAAATTTAGATAAACAAAAAAATCAATTAGAAATTGAAAAAAAAGAAATTTTAAGCAAGTATGAGGAACTTTTAGGGGAATATAAAAAAATTCAGGATGAGCTAAAAGATTATAAAGAGCGAAAATCTAATGAAGAATTAAAGGTAACTGAATTTTCAGAAAAAATAGATGAATTAAATCAGGAAACAGATACTTTAATAGAGGAAATTGATAAATGGCAAATGTAAATATTAAATTTAATGGTAAAGAATTTCTTCTTTCTTGTGAAGATGGGCAGGAAGAGCATTTAGAAGAGTTGTCAGAACAGTTAAATACTAAATTTAGTTCTTTAAAATCAGACTTAGGCAATATAGGTGAAAATAAGTTATTACTTATTACTTCAATTAAGATTATGGATGAATATTTTGAAACTAGAAAAAAAATTGAAGAAAAAAAAAAAGAATTTAATGAATTATCGAATAAGTTTAAAGAACTCAAATCTTTAGTATATGAATATAAAAGTAAAAAAGAATCAGAAATTGAAAATTTAAATTATAATCAAGAAAATTTTAAAAAAGAAATAGAAAAAAATAAAGAAGATTATGAAAAAATAATTGAAGATGCCGCAAATAAAATTGAAGGGTTTATTCAAAAAACGAATTCAGATAATCAAATTCAATAACCGCCTGTGTATAAATCTAAAATTAGAAAAAAAATTCTAAAAATTAGAAAAGAAAAATATAAAAAAAATATTAATATAAAATTTAAAAATATATATAATTTTTTAAAAAAAAAAATTAATTTAAAAAATAAAATTATAGGAGGCTATTATCCAGTTAATTATGAAATTGATGATTTAAATATTTTAAAAAATTTTGAAAAAAAAAATATTATAATTTCATTTCCATCAATTAAAAAGAATTATAGAATGAACTTTATTAGATGCTCTTTAAATGATCCTTTTATTGTAAATAAGTATGGAATTCCGGAACCAACTAAAGGCAGAATAGTATATCCAGACATATTATTTGTTCCATTAGTTGCTTTTGATAAAAAATTAAATCGTATAGGTTATGGAGCTGGTTATTATGATAGAATTATCAGTAATTTAAAAAAGAGAAAAAAAATTATCTCTATTGGTATAGCTTTTGATTTTCAAGAGTTGAAATTCATACCAATTTCAAGACATGATCAGAAATTAGATTATGTTATAACTAATAAAAGTATTTTATCATGAGAATCTTATTTTTAGGGGATATAGTTGGTGAATCTGGATGCAAAGCAGTAATTCAATTTTTGCCTTCTAAAATAATAGAAAAAAAAATAGATTTTGTTGTTGTAAATGGAGAGAATGCAGCGTTAGAAGGAGTGGGTATTACGGAAGAAATTGCAAAAAGTTTGTTTGATTGTGGAGTTGATGTCATAACTACAGGAAATCATGTGTGGGATCAAAAAGAAACTGCAATATATATAGAAAAAGAAAAAAGACTTTTAAGACCAGAAAATATGATTAAACCATCTCCCGGAAGCGGATTTGGAATCTACATTAGTAAAAAAGGATTAAAAATTGGAGTTTTAAATTTAATGGGAAATATTTTTATGAAAAAATGTGAAGATGTGTTTGAGGTTGCTCAAAATTTTCTTTTTAAAAATAAATTAAAAGAAGATTATGATTTTCTAGTAGTTGATTTTCATGGAGAAATTACAAGTGAAAAAATGGCCATGGGACATTTTCTTGATGGAAAGGCTACTTTAGTAGTTGGAACGCATACGCATGTACCGACTTCTGATACAATAATTTTGAAACACGGAACCGCATACCAAACGGATGCAGGTATGTGTGGAGATTATGATTCAGTTATTGGAATGAATAAGGGCAATTCAATAAATAGATTTTTAAAAAAAAATTCTCAAAAACATTTCCCAGCAAATGGAGAGGCTACCTTATGTGGATCAATTGTAGATTGTAATGTAGAAACTGGACTTGCCGATAGAATTAATCAATTTATTTTTGGGGGTGAATTGAAAAATTCAAATTAGCTTATGGCTGGACATTCACATTGGGCTGGAATTAAACACAAGAAAGGTAAAGCAGACAAAATAAGATCAAATCTTTTTTCTAAACTTTCTCGTGAAATAACAGTTGCTGCAAAATCAGGAGACAAAGATCCAGACATGAATGCGAGATTAAGATCTGCTATTCAAGCAGCAAGATCTGCAAACATGCCAAAAGATAATATAAAAAGAGCTATCGATAAATCTTCAGGAAATTTAGAGTCAAATTTTGAAAACTTAAGATATGAAGGTTTTGGTCCAAATAAAATAGCAATTATAGTTGAGACTTTAACTAATAACAAAAATAGAACGGCATCAAATATAAGAACTATATTTCAAAAAAGTGGAGGCAGTCTAGGAACTCAAGGATCCGCATCTCATAATTTTAGACAACTAGGCGTTATTAAAATTGATAAAAAACAAATATCTGATGATAAAATTTTTGAACTAGCAATTGAAGCTGGAGCTGATGAATGTAATTCTAATAACAATTTTCACGAAATACATTGTGAAAAAACTAATATTTATATTGTAAAACAGAAATTAGAGACAAAAATTAAAGATTTTATATCAACAGGTATAGAATGGATACCAATAAATAATGTAGAAGTTAAAAAAGAAGATTTAGAAAATACTATACAATTTTTAGAAACGCTAGAAGATGACGAAGATGTTCAAAATGTTTACGCAAATATAAAAACAGGAATTATTTAATGTTTATAATTGGTATAGATCCTGGAATTAATGGAGCTATTTGTTTTTTTGAAAATGGTAAAATAATAGAGGTTATTGAAATGCCAAATATGGCCGAAGGTAAAAAAAATAAAAAACAAGTTAATGGTGCTCAAATTACAAATGAAATTATTAACAAGATAGAAAAAATGGATATAAAAAATATTAAAGTTGTTATTGAGCAAGTTTCAGCTATGCCAGGTCAAGGAGTTACAAGTATGTTTAATTTTGGGCAGTCATTTGGTGTATTAAAAGGAATATGTTCTGCATTACAATTACCATTATATTTTGTTAGGCCTGCAAAATGGAAAAAATATTTTAATCTTATAAATTCTGAGAAGGATGCAAGTAGAACCAAGGCAATTGAAGTTTTTCCTTATTTTTCGAATCAGTTATCAAGAAAAAAAGACTCAAACAAAGCAGATGCGATCTTAATTTCTAGTTTCTTCTTTGAAACTTACAAATCTGATGAATGAAAGTTATAATTTTGTGCAATAGTAACAAAAGTAATTGAATTATAAGACAAATTCATGACACATTTTAATGAGAATTATTCCTAATGGATGCAGAGATTACCTCAAATGCTGTCGGTCTAGCTAGTAATACAGATTTTTCAATTGTAACACTATTTTTTAGAGCTGACATTGTTGTAAAAACAGTAATAATTATTTTAATAGCAAGTTCGATTTATTCATGGGCTATTATTTTTGAAAAAATAAAACTATTTAGAAAGATTAATGCTTCTAGTCAAGAATTTGAAAATAAATTTTGGAAATCAAAATCTGCCGAAACTTTTTATAATAACCTTTCGACTAATACTCAAGATCCGATGGAAAAAGTTTTTAAAAACTCAATGGAAGTTTTGTTAAAATCTAAAAGAAGCTCCAATCTAAATGAAAAAATGTCTCGAATGCTCGAAATAAATATTGAACAACAGATGGAGAATATTGAAAAAAAATATACTTTTCTGGCGACAGTCGGATCTACTGCTCCATTTATAGGATTGTTTGGAACAGTTTGGGGAATTATGAATTCTTTTCAGTCGATTGCAATTTCAAGAAATACTAGTTTAGCAATTGTAGCACCTGGTATAGCAGAAGCATTATTTGCAACTGCTTTAGGTCTTCTTGCGGCTATACCAGCTGTAATCGCATTTAATAAATTTAGTAATGATTCAAAAAAATATTCTCAAAAGTTAGAAAATTTTTCAAAAAGACTTTTATCGATAATTTAAAATGGCATTTAAATTAAAACGTTCGTCGAGAGAACCCATTAGCGAAATTAACGTTACCCCATTCGTTGATGTAATGTTAGTTTTGTTGATTATATTTATGGTTACCGCTCCTTTATTAACTGTAGGAGTGCAGGTAGATTTGCCTGAAAGTTCTGCGGATTCTTTACCAGAAGAACAAGAACCTTTAACTCTTACAATAAATGCAAAAGGAGAGATATTTATTCAAGAATCCAAAGTTGATTATGAAAAAATTATAGCAAAAATTTTAGCAGTTTCAAAAAATAGAACTGATACAAGAATTTATGTAAGAGGAGATAAAACTATAAATTATGGAAGAGTACTAGAAATAATGGGCATGTTATCTGGTTCAGGTTTTACAAAAGTTGCTTTGATATCAGAACCTTATAAAGAAAGATAGCATTGTGAATATAAATATTATTATTTCTTCTGGTTTTCATTTAATAATAATTATGATAGCTGCATTTAGTTTGCCATTAATTTCTAAAAAACCAATTGATTTACCACCAGTTGTTTCAGTAGAATTAATTCAAATTACTGATAGAACTAATATTCCATTTGCTCCAAAAGCTAAAAAAATAATAGAGAAAATTAAAAAAAAAGAAAAAGAGAGATTAGTTTCTGAGCAAGCACCTCCAAAAAAAGTAAAAAAACAAAAACCAGATGCCATTCCTCTTCCTAAAGAAAAAGTTGAGAAGATTAAAAAAATAGAGGAAAAAAAACAAAATCCTGAAAAAATTGATACAGAAATCAAGCAAGTTTCAGAATTTGAAAAAAAAGAATTATTTGACCCAAATAATATAGCAGCTCTAATTGATAAATCTAAAGAAGAGTTCGCAGAAACAATGAAAACTTCTAAAAAAATTACACAGTCCCAAGATAAAAGTATATTAACTGGTGGACTTACTTTAAGTGAAGAAGATGCTTTAAAAGCACAAATATTTGGATGCTGGAGTATTCCTCTGGGCTTACCATATAATGAAAATTTATTAGTTCGTATTAAACTTCAATTAAAGCCTGATGGATCAGTCACAAAGTCAGAAATATTAGATCATGCAAGAATGAATAAACCTGGACAAGGTTTTTATAAAGTGTTAGCAGAAAGTGCATTAAGAGCTATTAGATTATGTCAGCCACTGAGAGTTCCAACAACTGGTTATGAAAGGTGGAAAGATTTACAATTGAATTTTGATGCTAAAGAAATGGTAGGAGGATAAAATTTGAATTTTTTAAAAATTTTAATAATATTATTTTTACTTCAATTTAAAGCTCATGCATTAATAGAAGTAGATATTACTAGAGGAAACTTAAGTCCTCTTCCAATTGCTGTTTCACCCTTGTCAGTAAATAAAGCTACTTTAAAAGAATCTGAGAAAATTTTAAATTTAAAAAATATTGGTGAAGAAATTTCTATAATTGTTGAAAATAATTTAAAACAATCAGGTTTATTTAATCCATTAGAGAAAGATGCATTTTTACAAAAGCCAGATATTGCTCATTTAAAACCAAGATTTGAAGATTGGAAATTAATAAAGGCTCAGGCACTTATAACAGGAAAGGTAGATATTATAGATGAAAAGTTAAGAGTTGAGTTTAGGTTATGGGATGTTTTAGCGGCAAAAGAAATGTTAGCTATTGCATTTACCACTGTACCAACAAACTGGAGAAGAGTTGGCCACATAATTACTGATAAAATTTATGAGCGCTTGACTGGAGAGAAAGGATATTTTGACACAAGAATAATTTATGTAGCAGAAGAGGGCCCTAAAACTAAGAGGATCAAAAAATTAGCCATCATGGATCAAGATGGTTTTAACCTTCAATATTTGACTCTTGGAAATGAATTAGTTTTAACACCTAGATTTAATCCAGCAAGTCAAATGGTAACTTATTTATCTTATTTTAGAAATTTACCTAGAGTTTATCTTTTAGATATTGAAACTGGGATTCAAGAAGTTGTTGGAGATTTTCCTGGTATGACATTCGCACCTAGATTTTCTCCAGATGGAAAAAAAATTATTATGAGTTTTGCTTCAGATGGAAACTCAGATATATATACTATGGATTTAGAAAACAGAATTGTTGAACGTATTACAAATCATCCTTCAATAGATACTTCTCCTTCTTATTCGCCTGACGGAAAGTATATATGTTTTAATTCAGATAGAAGTGGTTATCAGCAGATTTATGTTATGAAAAGTGATGGTTCGAATGTAAAAAGGATTTCTTTTGGAAAAGGATTATATGGAACTCCAGTATGGTCTCCCAGAGGTGATTTAATTGCTTTTACAAAGCTTCATAAAGGTAAATTTTATATTGGAGTAATGAGGGTTGACGGTACAGGAGAAAGGCTATTAACAGAAAATTTTTATCAGGAAGCCCCTTCTTGGTCACCCAATGGAAGAGTTCTTGTTTTTTATAGGGAGACCAAAACTGATTCTAAAGGAGAGGGTTTTTCTGCCAAATTATGGTCAATTGACCTAACAGGCTACAATGAGAGGCAAGTTCCAACAAAAACCGACGCTTCTGACCCATCATGGTCATCATTATTAAGTAATTAAAGCGTAAATTGGTTGATTTTTTAACTTGAAACGTCTAATTAGTTGTGAAAAAGTTATATTATTCAATTTAAGGAGCACTAATGACTTTGAGCAAAATTTTTAAAAATCTTTTTTTAGTACTAATAGCAAGTTTTATTTTAAGTGCTTGTGCAACTACAAAAAAAGTTTCAACTACTACAGGACAAATGCAGGGAGATGTTTATACGGGGACAGACACCGTTGAGTATTTAGCGTCAGGTGTTCCCGATAGAGTTTTCTTTGCAACAAACGAAACTGTGTTAACAACAGCTTCTAGAGAAACTCTTAGAAAACAAGCTGCATGGTTAAGAAAGAATTCAGATATAAATGTTGTCCTAGAAGGTCACGCAGATGAACGTGGAACTAGAGAATATAACTTAGCTTTAGGTGAAAGAAGAGCAAATGCAGCTAAAGACTATTTAATGACTTATGGTGTTGCAGCTAGCAGAATTTCTGTTATCAGCTATGGAAAA
>MDSW01198058.1_pt1 | contig 16468 bp, 9 predicted proteins | sample 811171 | NCBI WGS metagenome assembly MDSW01 (sample SAMN05326641, study PRJNA326480) | marine metagenome | isolation source: seawater | place: Atlantic Ocean: North West | collected 2012
AAAGAATTGGTAGCGCATACACTTCGTGTCAAAACTAACGTTTCAGATAATCCTCAAATTAAGGATACGCAACCTATAAAACAGACTGATCAAATTGACAAAGTTTTGCATCAACTAAGAAATCAAGGAGGAGTAACAAGAGCTACTTATGACGCTGCTACTGAAACCATTACGCTATTGTCAGATCAATTTTTTGACGCGAAATGGTATGTAACAACAGTTAGAAATACAAAAACGGAAGGGAAGGTGAAGCGATGAAAAATGGTTTTACACTTTTACTTTTTCTTCTAGTACAATTTGGCGTTATGGCACAGTGTGGACCTCTGTCTACGCCTCAATTTACCAACAATGGACAGAGCGGTATCATGTTCGATATTGTTGCGATCACCTCTGTAAATATTACACAGCTGGCGATGGACTATGACAATGGCACCTACGATATGGAAATCTATTCGATTGGCGGCACACATGTAGGTAACGAAACGAATGCGGCGGCATGGACACTTCTGGGAACAGCGAACAGCGTTACATTTACTGCAGGAACGAATACCGTTATTCCTATCACCTTTTCCGAATTTCTATGTGCAGGTGATGTTGCCGGTTTCTACATAACCGCAAGCAATACCACAGGAGGTAATTATTCGAATGGTACTGCAGTTGGAAATGTAATTGTTGCGGATGCCAACATTCAAATATTGGAGGGTACAGGAAAAGCCTATCCTTTTGGAATGAGCTTTACTCCGAGGGTGCCAAATGTTACCGTATGGTACTCCTGTGCGACTAGCTGTTGTTTGCCACCAACAATGAGCATGGCGATTGAATCATGCTCAGGTGCATGTGATGGAACCGCGACTGCTACGGTTGGAGCAGGTGGTGTTGCGCCATATTCTTATTTATGGGATGCTGCTGCGGGGAGTCAAACAACACAAACCGCAGTTGGGCTTTGTGCCGGAACATACTCGGTGCAGGTTACAGATAATACGGGTTGCGTGTCAACAGCAACTGTTACCGTTACTAGCGGAGGGGCTTTGGCAGACGCTACTATTTCAGCGGCAGGGCCATATTGTGAATCGTCGTCCCCTACAACACTTACTGCTGTGGATCCAGGTGGAACCTGGTCCGGAACAGGAATAATTGATCCTGCTGCAGGAACATTTGATCCTGTAACTGCAGGTGTGGGTTCTCATGTTATCACATACACCATTTCTGGGCCCTGTGGGGCAACAGACACCGAAACGATTGACGTCATAGCAAATTCCGATGCTACAATTACTCCCGTCGGACCTTTTTGCACAGGAGATCCTGCAGTTACACTGGTAGCGGTTGATCCGGGAGGGACGTGGTCAGGAACCGGCATATCGAATGCCACGGCTGGCACATTTGATCCTGCTATTGCAGGCCCAGGATCGCACACGATTACGTATTCTATATCCGGATTATGTCCTGATGTGCAAACAACCTCAATTACTGTAAATAGCACGTTAGACGCGACGATAACCCCGGTTGGACCGTTTTGTGAAAGTGACCCAAGTATTGGTCTTGTGGGAGCAGATCCCGGAGGTGTATGGTCGGGCACGGGTATAACTGATCCCGCTGCAGGCACCTTTGATCCTGCGACTGCTGGTTCAGGTGTTCATACAATTACGTATTCCATTTCGGGGGCGTGTGGAGATGTAGGAACAACATCGATTACCATTAATTCTGATGCTGATGCGTCAATTACGCCAATTGGACCTTTTTGCCCAGGGGATCCTATGGTCACGATGGTAGGAGCAGATCCTGGTGGAACCTGGAGTGGAACGGGTATCACAGATCCCGCGACTGGCTCATTTGACCCATCTACGGCTGGATCTGGCACACACACGATTACATACAGTGTAGGAGGTGCTTGCCCGGATATTCAAACATTTGATGTGCAGATTAATTCCAGTTTTGATGCCACTATTGCACCGGCCGGACCATTTTGCGAGAGTAATATACCCGTAACGTTGACTGCAGTCGATCCTGGTGGCACTTGGTCGGGCGGAGGAATTACGGATCCTTTTGCAGGTACTTTTGACCCGTCTTCTGCGGGCGCAGGAACCTTTGTAATCACTTACACGATTCCCGGTTCTTGCGGTAGCTCTGACACGGAAAGCATAACGGTAAATGCAGATGCGGATGCGACCATTACACCTGTAGGACCTTATTGTACGATTGACCCGGCTGTTATTATGGTAGGAGCAGATCCGGGAGGTACCTGGAGTGGAACTGGGATTACAGATCCTTTATTGGGGTCGTTTGATCCTGCATCGGCGGGCTCAGGAACCCACACGATTACCTATAGCGTTGGAGGTGTATGTCCTGATGTTCAAACCATAGATGTAATTGTCAATTCAATGGCAGATGCTACAATTTCTGCTGCCGGACCATTTTGCGAAAGTGATCCAGCGATCAATGCGATGTCGGTCGATCCGGGCGGAGTTTGGAGCGGAATGGGTATTATAGATCCAGCTTTAGGTACTTTCGATCCATCTGTAGCAGGTCCTGGAACTCATACCGTAACGTATACGATTTCGGGTGCTTGCGGATCAACGGATACAGAAGATTTTTTAGTAAATTCTGATGCAGATGCAACAATTCTGCCGGCAGGACCATTTTGTTCAAATGATGCTGCGGTTAATCTTTCAGGAGCAGACCCGGGTGGAACCTGGAGTGGAGTAGGGATTACAGATCCGATTGCTGGGTTATTTGATCCTATTGTTGCCGGTTCGGGTACACATACAATTACCTATAGTATAGGTGGCAGTTGTCCTGATGTCAGCACGTATGATGTTGTTGTAAATGCTTTTCTCGATGCCACTATATCTGCGGTACCTCCATTTTGTGAGAGTAACATAGCTGTCAATCTTACATCAACTGATCCCAGTGGTACTTGGTCGGGTGCAGGAATAACAGATCCTGCCTTGGGTACTTTTGACCCTTCGGTTGCAGGTGCAGGCACATGGACAATTACGTACTCAATTCCTGGCTCTTGTGGAAGCACGGATTCAGAGGATATTATGGTGATTGCTGATGGAGATGCTACAATTACACCTGCTGGACCATATTGCGATGATGCGGTTGCTACCACACTAGTAGCTGCCGAAGCCGGTGGTACATGGTCTGGAACAGGCATAACAGATCCGGCACTCGGAATTTTCGATCCTTTGGTTGCAGGTCCTGGAACACATACGTTGACATATACAATTTCAGGTGCATGTGGCGATACAGATACTGAAGACATTTTGGTATTGCCTCAACAGGATGCCACTATTGCTCCAGTAGGGCCATTCTGTGAGCTGGATCCAATCTTGAACTTGACGGCTGTTGATCCGGGTGGCCTATGGAGTGGAAATGGAATAACAGATCCTGGTTTAGGAACCTTTGATCCTTTAACAGCAGGCACGGGTACACATACGATAACGTATGATATTTCCGGAACCTGTGGAGATACTAAAACGTTTGATATTACCATAAATCCCAACATGGATGCCACGATTGCTCCTGTTGGTCCATATTGTGTTGGTGAGCCGGTGGTTTACCTGAGTGCTGTCGACGGAGGCGGTTCTTGGGGTGGGAATGGAATTCTAGATCCTGTTTTGGGTACATTTGATCCCGGAACAGCCGGAGTAGGAAACTGGACGGTTACCTACGAGATTTCAGGTATGTGCGGTGACACAGGGACAACAGAGATCACTGTAATTCCCAATACCTCGTCGGCTATTGACCCTGTTGGACCATTTTGTGTGGATGCAACAGCAATCACTATGTCTGCCGCTAATCCTGGAGGATCATGGTCAGGAACAGGAATTACAGATCCTGCTGCAGGAACATTTGATCCTTCCGTGGCCGGTTCAGGAACTACCGTTGTTATTTATACTATTCCTGGTGGATGTGGATCTTCTGACACGACAAACGTGATCATTAATCCTCTGCCTGATGTTTCTTTTTCTGTTGATCAAGCTTCCGGATGTGAGCCCGTAACCGCCAACTTTAGCAATACCTCCGCTGGTTCAGTGAGCTGCTTTTGGGACTTTGGAATTGGTGGAACATCAACCGATTGCACAGGGCCAACGGTTACATACAATTTAGGCAGCTATGATGTGTCATTAACCATCACGGATGCGAATGGATGCATGAATACACTTGACTCGATGAACGTGATCAATGCTTTTGCATATCCGACAGCCGATTTTAGTTTCGGCCCCCAACCGACGACGATACTGAACTCTACGATCGAATTCACAAATATGAGTGCAGGTGGGACACAATTCTTATGGGATTATGCAGGATTGGATCAAAGCAGTGATTACGATGGTTTATATACTTTTCCTGATACTGGGGTTTATGTAGTTGAATTGTTAGCTATCTCTGATGAAGGTTGCGCTGATTCTATATCCTATCCTTTGGTTATAGGTCCAGAGCTCATTGTATATACTCCAAATGCTTTTACGCCGGATGGTGACAATGTGAATGATGTATTCATGCCTAGTATTCTAGGCCATATTGATACCTCTTACGAATTATTGATTTTTAATCGTTGGGGTGAAATTATTTTTCAGTCTCAACACACTAGTTTGGGTTGGGATGGAACTGTGGATGGTACATTAGCCCCGTCAGAGGTATATGTTTGGAAAATAACGATGCGTGCTGAAGCAACGAATATGGACCATACCTTCCAAGGTCACGTAACTTTGGTTCGCTGATTTAATGGAAACAATCTTAAGTAACTAAACCAAAAAAGCCATTACATATGTAATGGCTTTTATGTGATTCGTCTGGGGCTCGAACCCAGGACCACCTCCTTAAAAGGGAGGTGCTCTACCAACTGAGCTAACGAATCATTCCCGCTTCAAAGCGAGTGCAAATATATATTCATTTTACAGATTTGCAAAAGGTTGAAGATAAAATTGGATGAAAGGTTATTTGCCTCAATTTTTTTGTCTATTCGACAATAGGGCAACGCTCGAATTTGGCTTCCCGATCAAACAAGAATCTGTACGTTGCAAGAGTTCTGAATTTTTCTGCACCTAAATTTTCACATACTCTTATCATCTTGGGATTAAAGTCTCCGATCCAGGTCATAATTGTTTCGTCGTATCGATTTAGAGTAACAATGTTTTCCTCTGTCCATTTAATCATGGCACCTTCTATTCCCTTGCCTTGAAATTCTTGCACTACACCGAATACAATTCCAACCATGGTTTTAGGCGTTTTCCTTTTCAAATGATACCAAACTTTTAACTTATTCCAAAGATTAAGCTTACCGTTTACATATTTGAATATTTCATTGAGCTCCGGTATATTGATGTAAAATGCAATCGGCTCATCATTGTAATAGACAAACACTACAATGTCTGGATCCATGATTGGCTTCAATGATTTAGCTACCTTTTTTGCAGTGGATTCAGCCATTTCCTTGAAATTATCGTGTTTGCCCCATGCTCCATTGTATACCGTTCTGAAATCTGCCGCAATTTGGTCAGTGGTCATTTTTCTCGCATTGCTGATTCTGTAGTTCGGATCGCTGTTCATTTGATTGTATTTTCTAACAAAAACAGGCTGTGCAGGAACATAAAGATCTCGTTTGAAAATGTATTGAAAGTAGTATACCTGAAATCCGTAATTTTCGAATAGATCCTTATAGTATTCTAGATTATAATTCATCATATAGCTGCTTGGTGATGTGAAATTATCTACAAGCAGTCCCCAGAATTCTTGCTTTTCTCCAAAGTTAATGGGTCCATCCATGGCTGCCATACCGTTATCCTGCAACCACGTCTTAGCTGTATCAAAAAGTAAATTAGCAACGGATTGATTATTAATGGACTCAAAAAATCCAACACCGCCGGTTGGCTGTTGGAAGGTGTTCGATGTTTTCGGGTTAACAAAAGCAGCAATTCTTCCAACAATCTCACCCTGTGTATTCACTGCAACCCATCTAATGGCCTTTCCGTTAACAAAAAGTTTGTTTCTTTCCGGATCGAAAATCTTTTCGATATCCGATTCAATATGAGGAATCCAATTCGAATCCGACCGGTAAATTACGCGTGGAACTTTATGAAATAATTTAACTTCGTTTTGTGACGTTACTTCAATCAGCTTCATGGAAGAATTTTTTACGAATTTAATAGTTTGAAAGAGGAGCACAAATACAATACGATCTATCTTTTAGGTTTTATGGGAGCAGGTAAAACATCAATGGGTGCTACTGTTGCAAAAAGATTAGGAATTCGATTCATCGATACGGATGACTATATTGCTTTGATGCAAGGATCATCTGTCAAACAACTGATTGAAAACCAAGGTGAAGGACACTTTAGAAAACTGGAGAAAAATGCACTTCTTTCAATCATGAAGGACAATGATCGAAAGATAATAGCAACGGGAGGGGGTATGCCATGTTATGAAGATAATATGGAACGAATGATGAGTAGCGGTTATACTATTTATCTTGAATGGCCTTTAGATGTTTTGCACGACAGGATTAAGAATTCGATTGAACGGCCATTGATTCAACTAAATAAAGATCGTCTCAAATCCTTTTTAAAGGAAGAGCTGAACAAACGGGAATCGATCTATAAATGCGCTGATTTGACTTTAGAAATGCCTTCTGTTGAAAGCCTTTACAATTCTATTTTAAGTATACCTTGACGTTTGAGTCATCGATCTCAACGGAGATGTGTTCCTGCAGCGTAGTGGACAAGGTGAGGCCTACATAATCTGCTCTTACCGGGTATCTTCTATGTCTTCTATCTACCAATGTCGTGGTCTTGAGTAATTTGATATTGGCTTTAAGAATGTGGGATAATGCGTAAATGAGGGTTTTACCCGAATTAAGCACATCATCTACAAGAACGACAGATTGTTCATGCAGGTCCTGCAAAGGAACACCAAGCTTTGCTTCGTTCGTATGAGGATGATCTTTATCCAGCTCAATTTTAACCAATATAGTTTCGAAAGAACAAATTTCTTCTAAGACCTTGTTGATCAGCTCTGCAATTTTGTAGCCTCTTTTAGCAATTCCAACAACAAATAATTTCTCTGCTTCTGAAAAATTTTCATTGATCTCGTGAGCAATACGATCAATTTTTTGTCTGCACTGCAATTCATCTAAAATGAGTGTTTTTTCACCTTTCATAATTTGTAAAAATAACCCATCAGGAGAAGATAACAAATAACTCTCTGCCTATTCTTGGCTCTATTGAATTGTAGCAACTCTTCATATATAAATGTTGAAAATGTGGCTGAAAGTAGCCAAGGTATTCGAGGGAATTCCCCCCAAATGGTGGCTTGTCCTCATTGAGTTCATCGTTAAAAAGAACACCCACCAATTTACCTTCGGGTTTCAGCAATTCCTTTACCTTACGAACATAATTCTGCCTAAGTACGGGTTGTATTGCACAAAAAAATGTTTGTTCCAATATCAGGTCATAGCTGCCTTGGTGTGTGAAAAAATCACCAACATGAATTTGATTCTCGGGAAATTCAGGCACACGAATTTTGAATTCGGTTAGGGCAGTATCACTATAATCTAAAATATGGACGTTTTTGTGTCCGGTCTTCCAAAGATATTCTGCCTCGTATCCGTTCCCACAACCAGGAATTAAAATCGACAGGTCTTTCCGTTCCAATTGATCCGCATATTCAGCTATTGGCGGAGACGGATATCCAATGTCCCAACCAATGTCGTTGTTGTTGTATTTTGAATTCCAAAAAGAGGCATCCAGCTTTGAAGACATTGGTTTTTTATTTTAGGAAAATTGCAGTTCGATTATTGTTATATCTAATGATGTACTGTCCTGAACTATGGCCGGACAGATATATGGGTTCTTTTCTATTAAAAACAACCTTGGATTTCACCAGCTTTCCTCGCATGTCGAACACTTCTATCCTTCTTTCTTTTTGGTTAGGAAATTCAACATAGAAAGTGCCATTGGATGGATTTGGGTATACAACCCATCCATTTATATCTGTTGTAGCCAGGCTTACTGGATCTTGGGAATCGTAAACCCTCACATTGTCGATGTACAGATTTTGTCCCTTTCTATTGATTGCCTGAAATTTGATCATTACCGTAGGACTTGATGCGAATCCCGATATGTCAATGGAATCGGTTTGCCAATGATGACTTGCCGTTGGAGTAAATGAAAGATTGACCGTATCGATTGTTGCCAAATTTGACCCCCATTTTTCGAAGACCTTGTGCGGCCAGGTTTGACCACAATCTGTTGAAAGGTAAATAGCGAGCGTATCTTGTTTAGGGGTACTGTTTATGTCTTCATACGCTCGATCAAATTTGAGAAACAAATTGGTCCCTGTTCCGGTTGATAGGTTAGGGCTAAGTAGTTCGTCTACCTGATTTCCGATTGGATTGTACCAGAAATGTTGCATAGTAGCCGAAATGGTGTTCCAATTCAGTCCTTCGGTTGAGTCGGTTTCCCACCCATATTGATCGTCTTCATTTAGAACCAGCCAATCATCTGTAATTCCATTTTCGAACTTTTCAAGAAATGGTAAAGAAAGTTCGGGTCGGACGTTAAAACGAACCATGCGACGGTTATTATAGAGATCAATATCTTGTGATGCGCTATCTGCTATTGACACAATTACTTGATAGACATTCGGGCCTGAATTCGAGACATTTATTGTTGGTAGATTGATTGTGGTTTGTTCTCCGGATAGAAGTGTTCCACTCCAGCTAGTGGTGTTTCCACTCCCTAATATACTATCCAATATGATTAAATCGGTAATCGTGCTGTCTCCAAGATTTAGTATGGTTACTGAAGGAGTGAACGAATTGGCACATGTTACTTCTTGATCAGAAGGGTTGTTCACTTCTATTATTGCAATGTCGTAAGCTATATTATTCGGATTAACCGGAGTATGCGTTAGAGCCAAATGATCGAACGCGGCCAAACAATCAATAATTCCCATCCCAAACGTATTGTCTTCACCGACTGTGCCGAGGTCTGTCGCTGTTTGATAAAGAGCTCTCAGTATTTCTTCTCCTGAAACCATGGGAAATGCTTCCTTTAACAATAAACAAGCTCCGGATACATGGGGAGCTGCCATACTTGTTCCGGAGATGCTATTGTACCCATCCTTTCCCCATGCCGATCTCACGTTTTGTCCCGGAGCTACAACCTCAGGATGAATGGCCAATGATCCGGAGCCCGGACATTGCTTGGGACCTCTGCTAGAAAATGATGAGATCGGGTAGGGGAATGACGTATTCCCATTGACGCTTCCGACACTAAATGTATTTACATCTGACGTATTGATTCGTTGAGGTGAAGAAATAGTTGTATTAGACGGCCCGAAATTTCCACCGGAAAAGACATTTGCAATTCCCGCAGCTTCAATTGTGTTCATCAGGTTTACTACAAATCCTCCACAATATGCTGTATCCCCATTGTCGTACCATCTCCATGAATTGTTGATGACATCAGGAATGTCGTGAGTGGTTGAAGGGTCTCCATCTGGATTCAAGGCCCACTCGAAGGCCAATACCATATCGGTGATTGGAGGCAATTCCGGAACGGTGCCTCGTATGTGATCGCAAGCAATCCAATATGCATTAAAAGCACAACCAATGGTGTCGTTTGTAGATGTATCCAACCCAGCCATAGTGCCAAGTGTATGTGTTCCATGGCTGCTGTAAATACCCGTTGGTTCATCTCTATAATAACCCAACCAAGATTGTTCTAAAGGATAAAAATTACCCATGAAACGAGCTGCGAATGCAGGATGCTGAGGCCATACGCCGGTATCGTAATCGTAAACTACTTGCCCTTTTCCTGTATATCCCATTGCCCATAGAGCCGGTGCATTAATTGCGATTAAACCAGGTTCTGAGCCTCCAACAGACTTGGGGTAATTTGATTCTGATATTTGGATATACTCGTTCATCTGAATTCGGCTTTCTTCAAGATCAACAATAGCAACACCAGGATACTCCGAAATAAACTCTATCGCATTTCGTTTGGCCTGCAACACAATCATATTCACAATCCAAAACGGTTGTACATCATCTATCTCATTAAAAAAGGTTTCCCTTAATTCATTGAGCAAATTTTGTTGAGAAGCTTTGGCCTGATCAGTCAATTTTCTAATAATTAATCTAGGCCTGTCTTCTAGTGGAACCTGATTTTGTTTGAACTGTTGGTTCCAATAGAAACTATTGACATTATCGACAAATTCTACGCGAATTCTGTGATAGTCATTTTTGCGAGACAAATCCATTCTTTCCGATAAGCGTGTCGATATCTTCTGAGAATACGAATTGAAGATTGTGACAGTCGCTAGGAGGAAAAAACAAAATCTCATTCAGTAAATTGCTTCATTGGATTAGTAAAGATCCGGATAGGTTACGGGGTCTGCCTCATTCATAATGGAATACACGGCCTCGAAAATATCTTCTTCGTTTGGCTTACTGAAATAGTCTCCATCTGAACCATACGCCGGACGATGGTCTTTTGCGGTCAATGATTTTGGTTCTGAATCCAGGTACTGGTAACCGCCTTGTCCTTCCAGTACTTTCTGCATCATGTAGGCAGTGGTTCCACCCGGCACATCTTCGTCCACAAATAAAACGCGATTGGTTTTTTTCAATGATTCGACAATACTATGATTGATATCGAATGGCAATAACGTCTGGATATCAATTAATTCCACTGAAATGTTGTGTGCTTCGAGCTCTGTTGCCACTTTTGTGCACAGGTTAAATGTTGAACCGTAGGATACAATCGTTATGTCTTCACCTTCTTTCGTTATTTCTGGGATGCCAAATGGAGTCGTAAACTCTCCTAAATTTTCTGGTTCAGGTTCTTTCGTTCTATATCCATTTAGGCACTCAACGACAAGAGCCGGATCATCTCCTTGTAATAACGCATTGTAAAATCCGGCTGCTTTTGTCATATTTCGCGGCACGCAAACATGGATTCCCCTCAACAAATTAATTACTCCAGCCATTGGAGAACCCGCATGCCAAATTCCTTCAAGACGATGACCTCTTGTTCTAATAATTAGTGGTGCTTTTTGTCCGCCTTTAGTTCTGTATTGTACAGTTGCCAGATCATCGCTTAGGATTTGGAGACAATACAATAAGTAATCTAAATATTGGATTTCAGCTATTGGTCTCAAACCACGCATGGACATCCCAATTCCTTGGCCGATAATTGTAGCCTCCCTTATACCCGTGTCAGACACTCTAATGGAACCGAATTTTTCTTGCATTCCTTCCATTGTCTGATTCACACCGCCTATTTTTCCTACATCCTCTCCGAAGGTCAGGATCAATGGATTGGATTCAAATAATTTTTCAAAATTGTCCCTCAGTATAATCCTTCCATCCACCATTTTATGCTCACTAGGATAGCTTACAGGAACCTGTTTGACAGCAAGCACACTTTCGTTCGATTCGGAAAATAAATGTGAGGAATACCTCATATTATTTTCATTGGCGGAATGGTTAAGCCAGTCGACCAATGCCTTTTTCGCAGCAGATTCTTCTTTGATTACCAGCCTCAGTGACTTTTTTGCTGCAGCAATAATTTCTTTTCTGATGGGTTCTGTATTAACCTGAAGGTCTTCCTTGATTTTGTTTAAAAAAGAAGCATTGGGACTACCGCCCGCTAGATTTCCAATCAAGTCAGCTACCAATTTGGATTCTTCCTTAAGTGGACTTATAAACTCTTTCCATGCACTATTCTTTTCCTCCTTTACCAGCTTTTTTGCACTTGCTTGTATTTCGTCCAGTTCACTTTCGGTAGCAATTGTCTTTCCTGTTTTTTTATCGAAGTCTAGGATCCATTCTTTGAATTTCGCGATACAGTCGAACTCTTTTGCCCATGCTAGTCGCTCTGCTGATTTGTACCGTTCATGTGATCCCGAAGTAGAATGTCCTTGTGGTTGTGTTACCTCTTCAACATGTATCAAAGATGGAATATGATTGGTTCGTGTAAATGAAACAGCTTTTTCATAGGTGTTGCACAATGCCTGATAGTCCCATCCTTTAACGTTGAACATTTTATACCCATTGGTGTCGCCTTCCTTCATTGCCATTCCGGAAAGCGCTTCAGAAATTGAGCCTTTCGTAGTTTGGTATTCTTTTGGGACCGAAATTCCGTATCCATCATCCCAAACGGACATAACCAATGGAACTTGCATTACTCCGGCAGCATTTATGGTTTCCCAAAAAAGCCCTTCTGAAGTAGAGGCGTCTCCAATTGTGCCAAATGCAACTTCATTGCCCGAGTTGGAATAATTTGAAAAATCCTTTAATGCTTCATTTTCCCTGAACACTTTTGAAGCTTGTGCCAGCCCTAGTAAACGTGGCATTTGACCCGCTGTTGGTGAAATGTCGGAGGAAGAATTCTTCTGTTCCATCAAATTCATCCAGTTGCCGTTTTCATCCAAACTTCGTGTTGAATAATGACCGCCCATTTGCCTTCCTGCCGACGACGGTTCATGTTTCAAGTCTGTGTGTGCGTATAAAGCGGCGAAGTATTGTTTTACGGAAAGTTTGTCTATGGCCATCATGAATGTCTGATCCCTGTAGTAACCTGATCTCCAATCTCCGTTTTTAAATTGCTTGGCCATGGCCAGCTGAGCGATCTCTTTGCCATCACCAAATATTCCAAATTTTGCTTTTCCTGTTAGTACTTCCTTTCGGCCCAGAATGGAAGCTTCCCTGCTTATGTTGGCAATTCGAAAATCGTTTAAGATCTCCGACTTAAATTCCTCAAAACTCATCTCATTTTCAACAGCAACAATTGGATTTTCTTTTGGCATATACCTTACTTTTCGAGTTGCGAAGATACCGATTTCAGGTCGAAAATGCCAATAAATTCAGCAATCAAAAAGAGCATTAATCAGGATCAACTCAGACAGAAACCGTCTGTTTTTGCTATTGTATTTTGCGTTGAGCTTATTTTCGGATGAACGATTTTACTGCTATTTCCTCTTCATCAGTAACTATGGTTAGTTGGTATGAACCAGCAGAGAGATGATTAACGGAAAACGTAAGTAGGTTTTCACCTTTCTTCACGTTACCATTAAACAACTGTTCAATTTGCCTTCCACTAATATCATAGATGCATATGGACGCATCGCCTGTTTTTTCCATTACAAATTTCAGATCTATCAGGTCTGCTGATGGATTGGGATACAATTTAAATTCACTAAACGTTGATGGCTTTTCATCTATTCCAATACTGGAGGAGCAGTCAGCGGATTGTGTTCTTATTTCACTGACCCAGGACGCATAGCTGTTGTCGCTTTTAGCAAAAGTGCCGCAGGACCAAACAGAACATGGCTGATTGTACTTTTTGTGAATCCCGGTATAGTCTCCCCATCTCTCCTGCGTGCCGGAAAGGGCGTTTAAAACACCTTCTCCCTTACGAATCATGTTAAAATTGGAGTAATCTACACCATCATAGAAAACACATGCAGTACCAGCGCTATCCACAGGGGAAACGTATTCGAACGATAAAATGTATTTATCGTCGGAAGCAGTTTCGCCAATATGAGCAATGTTTGGATACCCGTAATCTTTCACGGCGTCACGTACGTAATCTCCACTACAAACGTAAGACCCACTCGAAATTCCTGATATAATACCATGATAAACCGCTGAATTGCCTGATGCGGTATCCATGCAGTTTTGAACGAAATGAATTTCATCGTTTTCCCAAATTCCTCCAAGCACTCTTGAATCATTGGTTTGGAGACTGTCTGATATGGATTGTCGGGCACTAGGAGCAAGATAATAGTTGTTTCCGGAGTGTAAAAGTGTAATGTTTCTCGTTGCTGTGCCGCTGGCAATTGTATTCGTAATTTCAACCAGATATATAGAATCACTCTCCAGGGCAAAATTTCTATTGGACAAAAAGAATTGATTAGGACCTTTTGGATATATACCTCCTCTAACGGGGTGCATATTCCTGATTTTGATTCCACCCTCCGTATTGTCCTCCCATATTACAGAATTGAGAGTTGGGTTTCCGGTATAGCCGTCCATTTTGTCAATTTGCCAAATCAGCGTCTGGTGGAAAGAAGTTTGCCAGGATCCCCCGGGGACCAACAAATTGATTGTAATGAACAGCTCTTCTTCTGATAATGCAATTGCCGGATAATCCGACCAGTGTCCTGTACTGAAAGGGTCACCATCTAAAAAGTAAACGTTCCAGTCTCCGGTTGGATCTGAAGTTTCCGGAAAACAGGTTACGATATAGGTTGAAGGCGGGGCATTTCCCAATAGAAAGATCAAAACAAACCGATCTTCCATAGGGTCATAAATTACCTTTGGGTCATAGTCATTTAATGATCCGGGTATTCCGGGGATAAAATCTCTAAGTGGTCCGACCACTAAAGCGGAATCTGCCTGGGTATCGTAAATCATGTACGATGAGTTTCGTGCTGTCATTACCAACCCTGAGTTGCTTATGGCCAGCGTGTTGTCGCAAGGAACACTGCCTGTTGGATAGCTTCCTTCATATCCGTTTTGAATGATTGGGTCGGGAGCCGCTGAAGAGGACTTTTGATTGATTAAATGACTTTTCCTTCCATACTTACTGGAGATCTGCTGTTTTAGCTTCAATAAATGATCTCTTTCAGAATCGCCTCCGGGAACCGGTGATTCCAAATGTTGTATTTCAAAATAGCGCTTATCCTTTTGGGTAATGCTTTTGAGATTGACTGTATGCGATTTGCCTACTAGGGGCTGATGTTGCGAAAGGCAAGTGATTGTGAGAAAAAATAATGGTATAAATAGAGTTGCTCTCATGAGAATTTCAGTTGAAAACTAAAGGTACAAAATCCAAGTCGGAACCCATCTGAAGAAGCCATTTTCTCTATTTATTTAGTAGATAAGGAGCGATGAAATAAAAGAGGGTAAATCCGATCAGAAATAGTATACCCATGTAGCTCAGAACTTTAAGCCATTTTGGTGGACTATTTTCTCCAATGTGACTTTTTCCTACTAATACAAGGTTTGCAATTGCAATTAATGGAGCAATAACAAATGAAATCGTTGTGGCAATATCTACTAATTTCTTGAATCCTGCTTTGCCCATCTCCGGATCAATCGACTGCAGGTAAACCAGATAGTAATAGATCAAAGCCAATCCTCCTGAAGAACTTAAGATGAGCCAGATTATGTATGTGTGCTTTTTCTCCCCCGTTTTAAAAAGAAGTAGTGATGTTCTATTGATCGCTCTGGAATAACCATCTAAAACAGCAATGCAAGTCCCAAACATGATAGCAAAAGCAGCAATAGAAATGATATAGTAGCTCCAATTTCCAATTGATTCGGTGTAGAGGTGAACCACCTGATTGGCAAATTTATCAGAACTCTGCTCCAATGCAGTACCCGTGCCATACAATAGGTAAGCTCCCAGTGTTACAAAACACAAAGAAAGCAGCGCTGATGCAATGTATCCGAAATTAAAATCAAATAACGTTTCTTTTAATTTCGGTCTATACCCGGTTTGCTTCATTCGTTCAACTGTCCATAGGCTATTCCAGGTGCTTAAGTCTACAGCAGTTGGCATCCAGCCCATGAGGGCAATTAGAAAGGCCACATTGTCTTTTGTCCATATGTTTTTAGGCACAACGGAGGGGTCTTGAATAGCCGGTCCTTTAGAAAGCGTCAGAAAAAAAGCCGACAATGTAGAGAACAACAATACAGCACCAATTAGCTTGATCAGGCTATCGAGCACTTTGTATTTCCCTAAAATTAAAATCAGGGCACTGAGTGAAAAAACCAGAATTGCTGTGCTGAAAAAAGGATTAAAACCGAATAGTTTGAGCTGTATTCCAAATAAATTTTGAAGAAAACCTACAGTAACAGCTCCAACAGCAGCTATTACGAAGAACATGGAGCCGACTGTAATCAAGGCGTATAGAGAAAGCATCCACTTTCCTAGGTTTTTGTATCCGTCTATTATGGACTTTCCTGTTGCATTGGCATATCGGGATCCGAACTCAAAGAATGGGTATTTGAACAAATTGGCCAGCAAGATCGCCCAAACTAGTGCAAACCCGTAATCAGCACCTGCTCTAGTTGATTGTACTAAATGGGACACCCCTATGGCAGTACTTGCAAATAGAATCCCGGGTCCAATCGCTTTAAATAAATTTCGTGTCACACTCTCAAAAGTAATAAATGAAGTAATTCCCACATTGCGTAGGCTATTTGTGATGGAAAACAATGGGAAGTGATGCAATTAAATGGTACTGGTTTCGTCGTATTGTTGAAAATTCATCATATATTTTCATTGTTAACGATACACTTCTTTATACATTCGAAATCCAATAATCAATCGAATTACGATGAAAAAAATATTGTTTATCGGAGCGGGCAGATCGGCTTCCAGTGCGGTTAAGTATCTTTTGGAACATGCGGAAGCCAATGACTGGGTCTTGCGATTAGGCGATATGGATC
>MDSW01218606.1_pt1 | contig 16465 bp, 17 predicted proteins | sample 811171 | NCBI WGS metagenome assembly MDSW01 (sample SAMN05326641, study PRJNA326480) | marine metagenome | isolation source: seawater | place: Atlantic Ocean: North West | collected 2012
GTAATTAATTAATGAAAAATCTAATCAAAATATTATGTATGTGTAGCTTTTTATTTCCTTGGGATAAACCTTTTTCAAAGTATAATACATATTCCTCAAAAAAGGATTCTTCTCAAAAAATAAATAAAATAGAGCAAGCTAAAACAACAAACCAAAAAGAAGTTCAAGATAAATATTATGATTTTAATATTGAAGATTTTGACAAAATATTGAAAATTGAAAACATCATTAAAGAAATTGAAAAATATGAAAATGGAAATGTTAAAGCAGTCAACTTTTATAAAGTAAGAGATAAATTTATGGGTGGTAGAGATTATTTAAAATCTTTTAATTATTACGATAATGGAATGATTAAAAATGAAACAGTTTTTAATTTAAGTGGTTATGGTGGTTGTTCTTTGAAGTCATATGAATATTATGAAAATGGTAATATAAAAAGATACAGTTATAATATACCTAAATATGAGGATCAGCAAATAATTTGTGAACTTAATGGAAAAGAAACACTTTATTATGAAAGTGGAAAAACTTATAGAGAAACTATTTGGAAAGATCATGCTTTAATTAATGAAAAATATTACCATTCTGATGGTGTCTTGAATTTTGAATTAAGTAATGGAAAATATATTCATTATAATAAAGATGGTTCTGTAGAATCAGAATATTAATCCCTATGCTTTTAAATCATTATAAATGAAAAATCTAGTTACAATATTATGTTTATGTTCTTTTTTGTTTTCTTCGAATGAAACTTTTTCAAAAAATTTAGATTTAGGAATAAATTTAGTTGGAAAAAGAAACGATAATTGGTTTGAAATGATTAGATTAAATTTTCAAGTAAGCCAATTCAGATTAAATAATTTTTATCAAAGTGTTCGTTTAGACTACTTGCAGAAAACAGATTTATGTTATCTGGGTGGTTGCCCTGAGCCTGACAAAGGTTTAGGTATTAACATTTTTTATGGTAAATATTATAAAAGTAATTATTTTTTAACATCTGGAAGTATAGGTTTAGGATTAGATTTTATTGAAAATAAAGCAGTTTTTACTTTGCCTTTTAAAACTGAAATTTCTGCTCTTATTAGAGATAAATATGCAATAACTGTAGTAAATATGATTTATCTACTACCAGAAAATTATACTTTTAGTTTAGGTATGAGTTTAAAAAAGCTTAACAAATTTTATTGATTTAATTAACGTTTTATGAAAAAATTATTAAATTCAAAGTGGACCTCTCTTGTAAACATAAAAGGATGGAAGCATTATCAAGTTAGGAATGTTTTAATCAAAAAAAAACAAGTAGAAATTTTTGCTGTCTGCGATAAAAAAATATCCTTAATAATTGATATAAAAGAATTAAAAGATAAGTCTATATGGATTGCAGGTTGGAAAGATTAATACGTTTTAACAACTTCAAAATAGGTGATTCTATCATTTTCAGTTGTATAACTAATCGTATTTGGATTACAACAAACATAACAATCTTCAATCAAATCAACACTTTCAGAACAAATAGATAAATCGATCATTAGTTCGTTTTCTTTTAAACAGGTTTGGCAAAAATATTTTTTAATCATTTAATATAATTTAGTGATTTTTTGTAGTAAAAATTAGAGTAATAATTGCATGTACATTACGTTACAAATTAATTATAATATATTTATATGGATAATAGTTAAGATTAAGTCTATATTAAATACTATATAATTAAGATAAATAGGGGTACACTATGTTCAAAGAAATTAAAAAGAGATTATCAAAAGGGTTCACGCTTGTAGAAATTCTTGTTGTTTTAGTAATTGTTGCTATTCTTGCAGGTTTGGCTTTTGTGTCTTACGGAGGACAGGTTGATAAAAGTTATGCAAGTGAAGCAAGATTGTTTTTAAAAGAGGTTGCTGGTAATGCTGATATGTTTGAAAGAACATATCCAAATGAACCTCTTACTGTAGAAAAAATGCGTTCCAAGGGTTTTGTTTCACCCTCACCTGCATTAATGAAAAAATGGAAAATTGAAATAAATGGTGATGTTTACACTGCAGTAAGTACTCAAGAAATGGCTGGAGGTGCTGGAAAAACTATAATTTATGATGCTCTTAATAGCACATGGAGTGGGTATGGTGAGGATGTAGAAGTTGAATAACTTTAATATAAAGAAAGACTATTAATGACTGTTAATATAAATGAACTATTAAATTATGCTATTTCTGCTAATGCTTCTGACTTACATTTAAGTGTAGGCTCTATACCTATGGTTAGAATTGATGGTAAAATGCAAACCTTACAACTATCACCTCTTAAAAATGAAGAAATGATTCAAATAAGAAATGATGTTTTAAATGATAATCAAAAGAAAATTTTGGATGAAAAGCTTGAAATTGATTTTTCTTATCAAATAAAAGATAAAGGTAGGTTCAGGGTTAATTTTTTCAACCAAATAAATGGGTTGTCTGCAGCATTTAGAATCATACCATCAATAATAAAAACTTCAGAAGAGTTAGGTATACCTCCAATTATGAATCAATTATCATTTATGGATAAGGGTTTAGTTTTGTTAACAGGTCCAACTGGTAGCGGTAAATCAACAACTCTTGCTGCAATGATTAATCATATAAATGAAAATAAAAATAAGCATATCATTACAATTGAAGATCCTGTAGAATATTATCATAATTCAATAGAATCATTAATTAATCAGAGAGAGCTAGGTCATTCAACACATTCTTTTGCTAATGCATTAAAATCAGCTTTAAGAGAAGATCCTGATGTAATTTTAGTTGGAGAAATGAGAGATTTAGAAACTATTCAACTAGCTTTAACTGCTGCTGAAACAGGTCATTTAGTATTATCAACTCTTCATACTTCAACTGCAGTCAAAACAATTGATAGAATCATTGATGTTTTTCCAGCTGGACAAAAAGATCAAATCAGATCAATGTTATCAGAGAGCTTAGAAGCAGTAATAGCGCAAAAGCTTTTACCTAAAAAAGTAGGAAAAGGAAGAGTACCTGCTGCTGAAATTTTAATTGCAAATTCAGCAATTAGAAATCTAATTAGAGAAGATAAAATATATCAGATTCCTTCAATTATACAAGCAGGAGGTCAAGAAGGTATGCAGTCACTTGATCAAGATTTACAAAGATTAGTTTCGCAAGGAATCATTGATAAGGATGAAGCAAAGCAAGTTGCTGAAAATCCTGAGCTTTTTGATAAAGCAATTTTTTAGAAATGAAAGATAAGCTTAAAGATGGTTTTACTTTAGTAGAATTAGTATTAACAGCTTTTATAGCGGTTACTCTTGCAGGTTCAATAATGTATGGTATAGTTGGAATAGATTTATCTATTAATAATGTTGAATTAAGAGAAAAAGCATTTCAAAGGTTAGCAAATAGAATGGAAGAATTAAAAGGTCAGGTGGCTTTAAATAATGTATTGTCACCAAGTTCTAAAAATCAAAGAACATGTATTGAATTTAATTCTATTGATGATATGATAAATAATAGAGAAAATGGTTCTGGCTGTAAAAATATTGGGTATCTATCCCATAATATTAGAAATAGGCAAACTCAAAGTTTGAATACGCAAGTTTATGATATTCAGGCAAGCATCAAGTATCAAGTAAAAACAAGATTCAATATGTCTAGAGTTGATTCTATTATAAGTCTTAACGTTACTCAATTAGTTTTAAATTAATGACTAAATATATTAGTAAAAATAATTTTAGTAGAGGTTTTACACTTGTTGAAGTTTTAGTTGCCGTAATTATTTCAACTATTGTAGTTGGCAGCCTCATTTATATAGTTGGTGAAGCAAATGTTTACTTAAGAAAGCAAATGTATAGAGATAATGTAAATAAATATGCAATGTCTGTATTGGATGATATTTTTAAAACTTCAATTAATGCAAATTTTATTAATGTAGAAGCTAGCAGTAGAATAGTATGTGGTTTTAGAACAACAGATAGTGAATTAGATTCACTCAAAATATATCAGTATAGAACTAATCAAGGAATACTAGTTAATGGTAAGCCATTAGAAAATGCTACTTTTCACAATAAGGACGATAATAAAGATTATTATATGCAAATTAAAGAATTTAGAGGTAAGAAAACTTTTCAAGGGCAAGGATTTAATTCAGACCTAAGAGATGCAGTAATTGATATTATTTTAGGAATTGAATTGCATTATTCACTTGGTGATATAATTATAACTGAAGAATTCCCGTTCAAGAAAACTATATTTACTAGAAAAGCTGCTGTTTATAATGCAAGTAAGGAAATAGATGATTAATAAATTTGAAAAAGGTGGAATCCTACCTGTAACTCTTTTACTAGGTTTATTTGGTGTAACATTTGTTTTGGGCTTTTTTGGATGGGCCAATAGTATAAATACATATTATAACAGAAATATTGCTAAAATAAAGGCGTTTTATAATGCTGAGACTGGTATGGCTCGAAAAGCTTATGAATATTTATGGAAAGTAGATTTTGTGGATGGTTATGATGGTATTGAGGGTGAATTAATTGATCAAAATATGGGTTCATATCTAAAACCAACATTTGATTTTGATGTAAATGGTAATAGAGTAGCTTCTGTTTATGGTATTCATGAAGTTAGAGCAAAAAATGGAAGAATGTATCCATGTTCAGCTTTAGTATCATTGCCTGCTAGACCTCAAACACTTGGTATTTATATGTACTTAACAGAATCTGAAGAAGCAGGAGGTGCACCATTTGTATTTGATGGACCTAACGATAGAAGAGAAGTAAACTTTTCTACAGCAGATATTTTAGAGGGAGTAGTTCAAACCAATGGTCAATTAGTTGTTAGTGATTATGGCTGTCCTGATTTTTCATCAGCTGAAGTATATTTAACCAATAGCACTCCAATAGATTTGGGTGGATGTAGCTCGTATCAAGATTTATTTAATGCACCTTGGGGATCTGATTTAGATACTTCTTCAAAGCCGCCAGTAAAATTGCCTCCTACTGGTTATTCGACCTTAAAAAATGTTGCTACCCATATAATTGAAGCTGATAGTAAAATTAGATCCAGCGCTTTAAAAGATACACTGATAATGACAGATATAACATTTAAAGATAATGGTGAATATAGAGTCAGACAATGGTGGTATTTGATGCCCCCTCATTTAAAGCCTGGCTTAACTAGTAATCAAATTGAGAATCCTTTATCAACAGATTTAGATTTAAATAATTTAGGTGAACTAATTAATCATACTCATATAGATCTTGATGGAAGCCCTAATTGTGATGGTGATAACATTGATAATGATATCAGAAGCTGTCCAGCTTATAGAGATTTTTTACAATCTTATCATGTAAAGACTACAGCTGGAATTGGTGGATTAAATGACCAATACTTGAACAGTACTATTTCTGGGCCAGCCGGCTTTCATCATTTTGATATAGATCAACCTCCTACGATTGGTTTAGCTACAAATATTTTAATGGATCAAAGTTTTCCAGGTGGTGAAAACACAGTTATTTACGTTAAAAACGGTCCAGTTCGTGTTCATGGAACTTATCAAGGAAGATATACTGTTGTAACAGATGAATATACAACATACAGGCGACACGCATGGCCAGATATTAACTCACCTATTGATACAATTTGGAATAATATTTGGATTACTAATGATTTAATAAATGTTGATGCCGTAGGTTTTGCCTCTGGTCCTCCATTGTATGTTGATAATGGGAATTTAGATGAATTTCAACCAGGTTCAGGTTGTGAAGGTGGTTCTGAAAATATAATGGGTTTGGTGTCTGGAGCTAATATTTATATTGCTAATACGCTTGCAAATGGTGCAGTTAATAGGCAATCTGATTCTCATATAGTGATTAATGCTGGATTAATTGCATTAAATGAGTCTTTTGTAGTTCAGTATTGGCAAAATTCTACAAATTCCGTAGTTTTTGACCCTGTGTTGGGTAATCAAATAACACAAGAGCCTCCATGGGGCGATGCTAGAGGTGATGAAGTTGGAACAGTTGGCTCGTCTGGTGCTAATGATTTAAGGGGTTATGTTTATCTTTGGGGAGGTGTTGTTCAAAAGCACAGAGGATATATGAAAAGAAATCCAAATAGTCCTTATGGAAATGCTTCTATAGGAATGGATAAAAGTTATCATTATGATGCAAATTTAGATTGCAATCCTCCGCCATTTTACCCAGCTATTGAATTTGATGATGGTAGTGGTGAAGTTGATATTAAATTAATTGGATATAATAGTACATATTAAATAGGAAATTTAATGATTTTAGGTATTGATTTTGGTTATAATAGTGTTAAGGTTGTTATTTTAGATAAAAATAAAATTATAACTTTTGGTGAAAAAAAGGTATTTGATGATATCAATAGGTTTGATCCTGATAAAATTCAATCATCGCATTGGGTTTCTGCATTTAAGAGCTTGATGTCAGAATTAAGTATAAATTTAAGAAAAATTAATACAACTGTAACTTCTATAAATGGAAAAAAAGTTAGTTTAAAATATTTAACAACTCTAGAAGTTGAAGAAGAAGAACTTAATAATATATTAAACTTTGAAGCAAAAAAGTTAGTGCCACTTGATGGTACAGATCCGGTTATTGACTATCATATTTTTGGCCAAAATGCAAAAGAGATAGATAAAATTGATTTAATTTTAGTTGCTACAACTCAAAAAATTATTAGAGCTCATGCAAAAATAATTAAAGATTGTGGACTTAAAAGTGTGGTTTTTGATGCTTCACCAATTTCTTTACTAAATTGCTATAAATATAATTATGATTGCCCTCAAAATAGCGTAGATGTCATTATTGATTTAGGGTGTGTATCATCAACAATTATTGTCTATGGAGAAAATCAAGAAATTTTTACAAGAGAAATTCCCATTGGTGGACACAACATAACTTTATCAATAATGGAGTTAAAAAAAATAGATTATTTAAATGCAGAAGAAATAAAAATTAAACATGGTATAATGAATTTTGATTCTAATTCAGATGTTGAAAATGAATCTATTCAAATAATGCAAAGAAATATTATTTCTGAACTTTCAGATGAAATTAGAAAAACATTGCGTTATTACATGAAATCTAAATCAGGTGTTTCATATAATAAATTTTATATATCTGGAGCTACTGCTTCAATGTTAGGGCTTATTGATTCATTAAATTCAACTCTAAATATTGAATTTGAAGTTTTAAATCCATTAATAAATTTGGAAACTAAAAATAATTTCGATTTGAATAAATACAATACCGCTATTGGTTCAGCAATTGGTAATAACTTAAAACAAAGAAATTTAAAGTCAAATAATTCTGCTCTAAACAAAGAAAATATTATTTTAAAGCAAATTGACAAAATTAAAGGATTTTTATTTAATGAAATTAAATAAATTAATTCATATAAATCTAAATCAAACTGTTAGTAAGTTTGAAATGTTAGAAATACAAAAAGAAAGAAATAGATGGTATATCTTTTCTTTAATTATTTTCATATTTTCTGCAATATTAATTTTTGATTTCTATCTACTTAATCGATATAATCATCTTATATCTTCAAGGCTTGAAAAAGCAAACTCATTATTCTCAGAAGCACAGGAAATAAGAAAGAAATATGAAAGTTATAATATTGATATATCAATAAGTCAAGATGATATAAATCAGCTGTATAGTATTGAATCAAATAGAATTTCATTAGCTAACAAATTGCAATTAATTTCAAAATTAATACCACAAGATATGTCTTTAGAAAATTTAAGATACTCTCATAGTGGAAATAAAATCAATTTAATGCTATTGGTTGATGGTGATGATCAAGATTATCAAAAAAATAGAGATATTTTGACAGAAAATATAACAAAAATAAAAAATTTAAATCAAAATTTTGGAGTTTTTGGAGATAATGATTTTGGGGGGTATGAAATTGAAAGAGAAGCAGGTAAAAATAAAGATCAAAAATACTATAAAGTAGAACTGATTTTATCAAAATAGTAGAGGATTTTATTTAAAATGAACAGAAATTTAATATTATTTATATCAATTATCTTATTTTTTTTGGGAGTATATGTAATTAATAATATGATACAAATTATTAATGTCCCAATAGCTAAAGATGTTTATATGTATAATAAAGAAGTTAAAATCGATAATGTTAAAAATTATCATGATAATGCTAAAGAAACTTACCTTTTTTCAAAAATGATGGAAAATAATAAAGATGGATTAATAGATGCAGTTATTACAAATCATCCAAAATTTTGGGATAATAATAAGAACGGCATAGTGGTTGGTTTAAATTCAATATTTGATCAAACCGTTCACAATATCATTTCAGAAAATGATTTAAAATTTAACTTACAGAGAATTGAACCTATAACTGGTACAAAAAGAGATAGAGATAAAACATATCAGTTATATACACTAAATTTTAATTGTGAATATGAAGATTTAGTAGTTTTTATTTCTGAATTAGAAAAAAATAGTAGAATATATAATATTGAAGATTTAACTATTAAAAACCCTATCTCTAAAGGTGATATTCCAGGTGTAAAAGTTAGTATGAGAGTTAGTGAAATAAATTTAGGAAATGATTAAATGAATTTAAGACAACAATTTTTTTGGAAGGTAATAATAGGCTTTAGTTTAATTTTGATTTTATTTTATTCTTTCCAAACCTATCAAAATTATAATCAATTCTCTAAATACCAAAAAGAATATAAAAGAGAATTACAAGTAAAAGAAAATAAAGATTTACAAAATAAAGCAGACTATGTTTCAAGCAAACAAAATGCTAGGAACTCATTAGAAATTAACATTCTTGAAATTCAAAAAGATTTTATTACAAATCATACTAGAGCAGGTATAAAAGTAAATAATAATGCTGATTTTGGTTCAAAGGACCCAATCTTTAAAGGTATGGTAAATAAAGATGTTTTAATAGATTACAGAGATAAAATTGATGGCAGATATAAGCTTAATCAATATATAGTTGATGGTGAGGAAAAAGATTTAAAAATCATCTCTATTACTAAAGATTCAGTGTTAATTGAATATAGTAATAAAGATGTTAGAGCATTTTATTCGCCAAGTAAAAGAGAAAAAAATAATAATTAAAATGGAATTGAAAATATGAAAAATTTAATCAGATATTTAATGTTACCAATCCTAATGTCTATGGGCATTAATCAGTCAATTAATGAAAATAAAGTAACCATACATGCTGAGGATGCAAATTTATCAACTATTTTATCAATTATAGCTGAAGATAGTGATTATAATATAGTTACTGGTCCATCAGTTTCAGTAGGTAAAAAATTAACTATTCATCTTGATGATACACCAATATTAGAAGCATTAGATTTAATTATAAGAGCATCTGGCTTGAGTTATGAGGTTAAAGGAAATTCAATTTTGGTTGCTGAAACTAGTAAACTAAATGAAGAAATTGGTTTAATGCCTCATGTTGTAAGTTTAAAATATGCTAATGCTACAGATGTGAAGGATTTATTAGTTAATATAACAGAAAATATAACAATAGATAGGTCAAGTAATAAATTACTAATAAAAGCTAGTCCAAAAAAAATTGCAGAAATTCAAGATGTAATTAAGAAAGTTGATGTTCCAGCTTTGCAAATTATGTTAGAAGCAAAATTAATTGAAGTATCATCAGCTGATGAAGAAAAATTAGGAATTGATTGGTCTAAACTAGCTAAACTTACAACAATAATTGCTGAAAATGCTGCTCCACTAGATGTAGCAGGAGGTGGTTCATCAGGTTCATTGTTACCTGGTATGACTTATGTAGTTGACGATTTGGGTAATGTGATTGAAACATTTGAACCCCAAACAACTGGAGAGTTACCAGGTCAAATGTATTTTCAAAGAATAAATCCAAGTAATAGTATTGGTTTTAGTAGACAAATGACTGCTTTTGATGTAACATTAGATTTGATGATTAAAAATAATGAGGCAACTGTTTTAGCTGATTCAAAAGTTGTAGCTATTAATGGTCACTCTGCTAGTATATCTATGGTTGATGTTGTTCCCTATATTTTATCAAGCGGTGGTGTAGGTGGTCAAGTGCAAGTTGCTAGAGAAGAAATAGGTATAAAATTAGACATATTACCAACTGTGAATACTGATGGTTTTATAACAACTCAAATAACACCTGAAGTTAGTTCTATCTATGATTTTATTGGACCAGATCAAAATATACCATGGGTCAAGAAAAGAGTATCTACAACTACAATCAGAGTACAAAACGAAGAATCAATAGTTATTGCAGGTTTGCTTGGTTCAGATAAAAGGTATGAAACAAATGCTGTACCATTTTTATCAAAATTACCATGGGTAGGTAAGAGATTTTTTACTAGCTCTTCAGAAGTGGAACGAACAACTGATTTAATCATTCAAATTACACCAAGAATTATTGAAGATAATTATTCTGGAATTGAAAAAAATAAAAATCATAGAAAAGCTGAAATGAAAAATGCTGATGAAGGAATGAATTTCTATAATGAAGATGAATTAAAGAAAATCGTTAAACAATCTGTACAAGATTCTTTAGATGGTTTAGATGAAGAGGAGAATGAAGATGATTAATAAGAATTTTAAGTTTTTAATATTATTTGTTTATGTGGCCATATTTGGATTGAGTTGTGATGATAGAGGTCCATCAGAATCTGCTGATGCTGAACAAATAACAGCATCTAAAGTTGATGTTTATGGTAATCCTGTAATAAATATCGTTGAATTAGAGCAATCATATCAAGCCGAATTTGAGGCTCATGCAACTGATGAAAATGGTGTATTTGTTGGCCAAATTCCTATTTCATTTGAAATAATTAATGATTCTCCTGGATATTTAAGTTCTGGAAACGTTACTACAACTGACACTACAGTTGCTCAAAATACTTTTAATATTGTGCCATTAAATAATTTGGATTCGGACGGAAGTTTTAATTTTTCTGATACAAGTTGGGTTAGAGCTTATTTAGAAAATCAAAATGAGATTGCTGATACTATGACTTTTGTTTTTGAAAATGGTGGTATTGCAGCAGATAATGAAGTTTTATCTGATATAATCGTTGAGAGCGATCAGATTCTAATAGATGAAGAAACACTAATTTCAGTAGAAATGACTGGAACAATAAATGGTTTAACAGGTATTCCAATTGAGGGGCAATTCATTAGATTTCAAAGCTTAATGCCAGAAGATTCAGATGGAACAATGACTTTTGGTCAAATGGATCCTGAATATGTTAGTACAGATTCTTTGGGTATAGCAAGTGCTATATTTAGACCTATTAATCAAACAGGTTTTGTTAAAATAATAGCAGAAAAAGCAACTGGAGATCCATTAAGTACTGAAACTTTTTTACAAGTTTCTTCAGGTGAAGCAATTAATTTAGAAATTATTATTCCTTCAAATAATACTCTAATGGTAACCGGAGGTGGTGGAAATGAATCTGTTACAATCTCAGCTGAAGTTAAAGATGGATTTGGCAATTATGCTACTGATGAATATGATGTAATATTCACTGTACCATGTCCATATCCAATTGATGGTGCTTGCCCAAGTGGTGATGGTGATTTCAGTAATGATATAAAACTAAATGGTGAAATCTCCAATGGTGGAATACCAACTGCTGTATCAAGATCTGTTAATGGAATTGCCAATGTGACACTTAATAGTGGAAATAGACCAGGCTTAGTTCTTGTTAAAGCACAGTTATGTAACGTTGAAGATATGAATGATGGTGTATGTGATAATGTTTTATATGAGGCAGAGAAAGTTGCTGCTGCAATTAGTACAGGACCTGCTAATTATGGTCAAGTTGTTGCAGGTTGGACTGAGGCTGACAGTACAGGTGGCGGTGTATATTCATTACCAGTGACTGCAACTTTTTGGGATAAGTGGACAAATCCAATTTCTGATTCAACTAGTGTTTATTGGTATATTAATCCTGAGTATATCGCTTCTGTTGATCCAGAGTCTAAAGTTGGAAATTGTGGACAAAATGAACCTGGACAAGCTTGTACTCAAGCTTATTATACTTCAGGAGATATATTTAATCAAGGTCAGATTTGTGCTAAAGTATCAGGTGAGGATGGTAATGATGTAGTTGCATGTTCTGGAGGTGCGAGATGCGAAGATTTAGCTGAATTTGATTGTATAATGTCTGAAGATGTAGGATGTGTTTGGAATAATGAATTTGATGAATGTTATTTTTTAACTTCTGAGGCTTACTGCAATACTTTATTTTTTGAAAGTCAATGCAATGGAAACAATCCAAACAATCCAACCGGTGAAGCTCCATACAATTGTATTTGGGAACCAGGTGCAATTGCAGCAATTCCAGACTGGCAAGCATTAGTGAATGATGGTGCTAGTTGTCATTACGCTCCTCTCATAAATGCACTAGATGAACAGCCATTTTCTTTTGATGCTAATGGTGATGGTTTTAGTGATTCATTTACTGGCGAATGGGAAGCAGCTGGTATTATTGCTCCCGATGATCCATATTGTAATACAACAGCAAATAATGCAATATCATATCAAGAACAAAGTGATGAGTGTGAGAGTAAATCTATTTGTTCTTGGGAATTTATAGCTGGTGATTCAACTACAGAAGATGGCTCCATAGGTTCATGTTTTTATAATGGTGTTGGTGGTTCTGGATATTATAATCCATGTGTTGATTGTCAAGTTGATATAATACCATTATCTCCAACAGTAACTGATTATTGTCAAACTGATGATGAACCTTTCGATATTTTAATCAGAGGTAGATTATCTGATTCTTATGGCGACGAAGTTCAACTAGGTTCACTGTTATTAGCAGTTTTTGATGCTTCTGCATTCAATTTTGTTGGAAGTGACTGTATTGATAATGATGGTGATGGTGAATGTTGTGCTGATTTAGATGGTGATTTTGAATGTGATAACCCATTTAGTAGTGATGAATTAATAACAATTGATGATGAAATGGGTTACGAGTTTGATCCACCTATTCCAGCCAGTGCAACACAGATTACTGATGCAAATGGTGAAGCTTATTGGATTGTTAGGTTAGATAACACTAATTGTCAAAATACCAACCCTGATGATCCTGATGTTTTTAGTTGTAATAATGTATTTCTAAGAGCTTATTTACTTGATCCGCTTTATGGTGAAAGCATTGATTTAAATACAACACTATTTAAAAATTGTCAACCTTAAGGAGGTTATAGTTTATGTCTTTTAATCCACAATTTGAAAAAATTGGTGATATTTTAGTTTATGAAAAAACAATCACCCAAGATCAACTAGATCAAGCTCTAATTGATAAGAAAAATTCTAATGAAAAACTAGGTCAAATTTTAATTAAAAAAAATATTATAACTGAAGCTCAATTGGTTGTTGCCTATTCTAGACAAATGAATAAAGAGCATGTTCTTGAAAATGATTTATTAGCTTTATCACAAGAAGTTGTTGGTCTTTTATCAGAAGAGTTTGCAAGAGAACATCATGTTTTAGCTATGAAAAAAACTGATTTCAGTTTAATTGTTGCTATGGATGACCCTGATGATTTAGATGCTATTGATGGTATAGAAAAAATTACAGGACTCAAAGCTGAGCCTGTTGTAGCAGGTAGATCTGCTATAGATAATGCAATATCTAAATTATATGGAACTATAAAACAGTCAGATGAAATTGAAAGTGCTATTTCAAATATTAGTGTTGTAAGTGGTGATGAAGGTGATACTGATGAAGTAGACTTATCTGAAGAAAATGTTTCAGCAGAGGAAGCACCATTTGTTAAACTTGTAAATTTGATGCTTACTCAAGCCATAAAAGAAAAATCAACTGATATTCATATTGAACCGGGTAAAGAAGAAGTTATTATTAGGATAAGAATTGATGGTGTTCTTACTAAAATAATGTCTCCTCCAATATCATCTCTTAATGGAATGATAACAAGAATTAAGATTTTATCAAAATTAAATATTGCAGAACATAGATTGCCTCAAGATGGAAGAATGAAACTAAAAATGGGAGATAGAGAAATTGATGTTCGTGTTTCTATACTTCCTACTGTTCATGGTGAAAAAGCTGTTCTTAGGCTTTTAGGTAGTGGTGGTAAAGAGTTGAAATTATCTAATTTAGGATTTCCAGATAAAAAATTAACTGTTTTTAAAAAATGGATTTCTCAGCCGTATGGTATGATAATTATATCTGGTCCAACTGGGAGTGGTAAATCGACAACTTTGTATGCTGCTTTGCAAGAAATTAAAAATGAATCAATTAATATAACAACAGTTGAAGATCCAGTGGAATATCAGATTCCAGGAATAAATCAAATTCAAGTACATGATGCAATTGGTCTATCATTTTCAGCAGCTTTAAGATCAATTTTAAGGCAAGACCCCGATGTACTTTTAATTGGTGAAATCAGAGATCAAGAAACAGCAGATATAGCTGTTAAATTCTCCATGACTGGTCATCTTGTGTTTAGTACAGTTCATGCTAATGATGCTCCTTCAACTATTTCTAGATTGCTTGATTTAGGAATTCCACCATTCCTTCTTGGTTCATCATTAAACTTAATTATGGCACAAAGGTTAGTTAGAACAATAGATGTAAATGAAAAAGAGAAAGATAGTCCTACAAAAGAACAATTGAGTAGATTAGGCATTAGTGATTCTAGTGCTAAAAAAATAGATTTTTTCAGAGGTAAAAAAACTCAACAGAATCACAATTCTGGTTACAAAGGTAGAACAGCAATACATGAAATTTTAGAAGTAAATTCCTCAATTCGTGAAATGATATTTGAATCTAAAAGCGAATCTGAAATAAAATCACAAGCAATTAAAAACGGTATGACACCTCTTAGAGATGCCGGAATAGATAAAATTAAAAGTGGAGAAAGTACTGTTGAAGAAATTTTAAGAGCAACAGTTGAAGATGTATAATGGCAGAATTTAGTTATATTGCTAGAAATTCAGATGGTGTCAGAATTGAAGACTCAATAACAGCCTCAAGCTTAAAAGATGCAACTGAATTACTCTTAGCTGATAATTTATCAATTGTTAAAATATCAGAGCGTGACACATCATTTGATTTTATGGCTCCATTTATGGAGCGATTTAACGTTTCACTTGAAAAATTAAAAAATAGAATACCTTTAACAAGCCTTGTTTTTTTTACTCGACAATTATCTACTATGTTTAATGCAGGTTTAACTTTAGAAAAAGCTATTTCTTTTCTATCAAAAGAAGAAAAACATAGAACTTTTAAGAAAGTATTAATAGATATTGAGGGTAGTGTTAAAAAAGGACTATTATTATCTGATGCTTTAGGAAGGCATCCAGGTGTTTTTAATAATCTTTATATTTCTTTAGTAAAAGCAGGAGAAGTTAGTGGTAAATTATCAGTCACGCTTGAAGAACTAGCTGCTTATTTAGAGACTATAGAAGATACACAGCGTAAAGTAAAATCTGCTATGTATTATCCTGCATTTATTTTAATGTTTTTAGGTTTAGTTTTGGTCGGTTTATTTGCATTTATAATTCCACAATTTATAGTTGTTTATGAGCAGTTAAATGCTGATTTGCCTATAGCTACACAAATGTTATTAGACACTGGAGATTGGTTAAATAAAAATTTGTTTACATTTTTTTTCTCAATATTTTTATTTAGTGTATTATTATGGTTATTTTTTCTAACAGATAGAGGTAGATTGTTAAGGGATCGTTTTTTACTTAGCGTACCTATTTTTGGATCTATAATAAATCAGAATGTCTTAAGTAAATTTGGTAAGACTTTTGGTATTTTGGTAGGTTCAGGAGTTTCAATTCTTGATACAATGAATTTAACAAAAAAAGTAGTTGATAACAGAGTTTATGAATTAGCTATAGAGAAATCTGCTAAACATATTGAAAATGGAAGCAGTATATCAGACTCATTAAAGCTTACTGATATCTTTCCTGGTGTTTTAATTCAGCTAATGAATACAGGTGAAGAAACAGGTGAAATTGATAAATTAGCATTAAAAGTATCTGATTTTTATGCAAAACAAGTAGATGCTATTGTTGATCGTTTAACATCAATTATTGAGCCTGCTTTAATTATTTTAATAGGTGTTATAATAGGTATTGTTTTAATCGCTGTATATATGCCCATATTTAATTTTGGTAATGCATTTTAATTAATGTTTTATTTATTAGTTATACTGGGACTAATTTTTGGTAGCTTTTTAAATGTGCTAATACTTAGGTTGCCAAACAATTTATCAATAATATATCCACCTTCTCATTGTTTAGCATGTAAAAAACCTCTAATGTGGCATCATAATATTCCTATTTTATCATATTTGTTTTTAAAGGGCAATTCTTATTGTTGTGATAAACCAATTTCAATTCAATACCCAATTGTTGAGTTAATATCTGCTTTATTATGGATATGGAGTTATTATTTTA
>MDSW01075638.1_pt1 | contig 16464 bp, 12 predicted proteins | sample 811171 | NCBI WGS metagenome assembly MDSW01 (sample SAMN05326641, study PRJNA326480) | marine metagenome | isolation source: seawater | place: Atlantic Ocean: North West | collected 2012
CCCGTCCCGTCCCGTCCCGTCCCGTCCCGTCCCGTCCCGTCCCGTCCCGTCCCGTCCCTTCCCTTCCCGTCCCTTCCCTTCCCTTCCCGTCCCATCCGACGTCTCTACCAGTCGTCGTCGTCCCCCGCGGCGACGATGCTCAGCTCGGTCCACACCTCGCGTATCAAATCGTAACACCGCGCCGGGTCCGTCGTCGGCGCGCACATCAGGTACAGCACGTTCCCCAGCGGCCGCGCCTGAATCGACCGCGCGCGGAGTCTCAACACGACGTCTCGCGCCGCCGTGGACGAGTACCCCCCTCCTCCGCCCCCGCCGCCGCCGACGCTATCCTCGAGCTCGATCGCGAGCACGCACCCGATGACCGTGACGCCCTTGACGCACGGCAGCGCGCTGATCGCGCGCGCCGCGTGCTCGTCCCACAGCTCTCTGAGTCTGAAGGTCGTTCCGTACGAAGCGACGAATGTCGGGGTGGAGTTCAGGGGTGCGTCAGTTGGGATTTGAAAGGCGTCGAGGCGTGTCGGGATCGAAAGCGAGGCGTGAGCGGAGAGAAACGTCGGGAGACTAAGTCCTCAAGGAACGGCGTTCACCACGCGAACGGGGTCGTATGGGGACCAGTGTAAGGAAATCGCGCCTGAGCCGAGGCGGGCCGGGGCCGCCGACGCGGAGCGGACCGCCGCCGACGCGGAGGGGGCCGGATGCCGCGCGAGCGTCGCCACCGCCCATCTCGACGAGGTTGTCGTTTATCAGAGGGTCGCGATACATCCGCTGCGCCTCCGCGGCCACCGCGCAGCCGATCGGGTACGCCGTGTACGAGTGCCCGTGCAACAGCGCGTTTTGCTTCGTCGGACCTCGAAACGCGTCGAAAACTTCCTCCGTCGTCGCCGTCGCCGCGAGCGGCGTCAGCCCGCCGGTGAAGAGCTTCGCGTAGCAGCTCACGTCCGGCTTCTCCCCGAGGAGCTCCCACGCGCCCTCCGCGCCGAGCCTCCAGATTCCCGCGAAGACCTCGTCGAGGACGACGGGGAGCCCGCGCGCGCGGCACGCCTGGATCGTCGCGCGTTGGAACGTCGGATCGATCAGGTCCATGCCGCCGGCGCCGTGGAGCACGCACTCCATCACGAGCGCCGCGACGGGCGGCGCGCCGTTCTCTTTCGCGTCCGCCTCCGCCTCGTCCAGCGCGGCGTCCACGACAGCGCGGTACGCCTTCGCGAGCGGGGTCTCGTCTCGCGTCTCGTGATCGAACGCCTCTTCGCGCGTCGCCCAGCCCTCTGCGGGCGATGCCGTGGTGCGGAAACACATCGGTCAGTTGAAAGGGGACGCACGCGATCAATTGATTGTTGAAACCGAGAGGTGCGTGAAAAACAAACGTTCGCGCAGTGCGCACCTTCGCGCTCGCGCGCGCCGTGCGTCGTCACCGCGGCTAATCCGCCGCCGCCGGGAAGCGGCCCTCTCTCCGGCTGGATCACGACCCAGCGGCCTTCGCGCATCTGCAACGTGGGCGGGCGCAAGAAGATCCCTCGCGGTTTATACCACGGCGTCTGCAGCGGACCGGTGAACACCGACGGCGCTTGCATGTCCATCGTGCCCAGCGTGTCGCCGTGGTACGACCCGTCGAGCGCGAGGACGCGGACTTGGGGTAAAAAATCCGCGGCGTCCGACGCCTTCTCCGGGCTCGGTATGAACCCTTTCCTGACGAAGTACGTCCGGATCGCCATCTTCACCGCCACCTCCATCGCGGTCGAGCCGTTGTCGCTGTAAAACACCCTCGTCGCCCAATCCCGCCCGGCGCCCTTCAGGAGCTCCGACGCCGCGTCCAGCGCCGGCGCGTGAACGTTTTCCGGGAACATCACGTGCCCGTACCTCCCCGCCGCCGCGCTCGCCGCGCGAACCAGCCTCGTCTGCTCCGCCTTGCTCGCGCCCTGCGTCCACCAGCTCGCGGCGCCGTCGAATCGCAGCTCGATCGCGTTCGAGTCGGGGGAGTACACGCCAAAGTCTTCGCCGCATCGGGAGTCGATCACGGTGACGTTTTCCCGCGGCGTCGCGTCGTGCTGCGTGAACGGCCACCACAGCGTCCGCAACGCCTCGTCGGGCGCCGTTCGCATCTTGCGCACGCGCTCTCTGTGCCAACTCGTCGCGTGCGTCAGAAGCGCGTCGAAGACGTCCCGCCCGTCGTCCAACCACTCGTAAATCTCGCGCCCGTGGCCGACGACGTCCCCCACGATCCGCCGCTCCGGCACGGGCGGGAGCGCGAACGTCGGGATCCCGCGCGCGTCCTCCCCGCCTCCCACCTGATTAAATTCGCTCGCGTACTGCTCCACCGCGTCGACGTTGCCGCACGCGCTGCCGCTCATGACGATCGCGACGACGTCGTACCCGCGCGCGGCGAGCGTCTCGAGCGACGCGATCGTCGTGGAGATCCCGCCGAGCTTCGGATCCCCCACGAGGATCGCCGGCAGTCGCAGCGGTCGCAAGACGTCGCACTGCAACGCGCCCGACGGTGCCGGCGAGCACACCCCGCCCGCGGTCTCCACGAGCGCGACGCCGCTCGGGCGCTCGTCGCCCGTGAGCGACGTGAACGAGAGCCGCAGCGCGCTCCCGACGTGGTCCGAAAACTCGGACAGCTGCGCGGTGACGGCGCGCAGCACCTCCGAGTCGGCGACGCCGCGGCCCTCCTCGCGCGCGGCGAGATGCGGCCCCACCGCTCGCGCCCACGCGAACTCGGTGTGCGACCACGTGCCGTCGCCGCCGCTGCCGTCCGCGATCGGCGAGGACGTCCCGCCGCGCTCGATGCCCGCGGCGACGGCGGCGTGCGCGCCCATCGTCGTCGCCGTGCGCCCCCTCGCTACGAAGTCCGCGTCCGAGTCGTCCGGGAATCCAGTCTGGACGGGCTTGAGGTAAAAGCACGGCAGCGAGCGGCGCGCGGCGGCTTCGGCCAACCCCTTGGACACGAGCGTCTTCCCGACCGCGGTGTTCGCGCCCCAGACGCAGAACGTCGGGCACTCCATGCTGACGTTCCCGTCCGCGAGCACGGGGGAGCCGCCGAGGTAGGACGGCGGCGACGACGACGACGAGAAAGAAGAGGGAGGCGACGAGGCGCGACGACGATGTCCATGTTGATGCTGATGATGCGCGTGGACGCCGCCGACGCCGACGCGATCGTCCGCGCGCAACGCACCGCCGCGCCGCGCGAGCCCGCCGCCGCGCTGCCGCGACAGCGACAGCGCGCGAGCGAGTCGTGACGCGCGTGACGCCATGACGACAGCGCGCGCGCGCGCGCGATGACTGCTCGCCTCGGCAACCCCGGGATGTTGTTAACCAACCGGCGCGGCGGAGAGGAAAAAATCACTCCGCTCGCTCGCCGCGATGGCCGCGGCACGCGTCGTCACCGCGGCCCCGCGGGTCGCGCGGACGTTCCTCCGCCGCGGATGTAAGCCCGCGCCGCGCGCGTCGCGCTCGTTCGCCGTCGCCGTCGCCGCGTCGTCGTCGTCGTCGTCGTCGTCGTCGTCGTCCCCCGACGGCACCACCCTGACGATCGCCACCCCGGACGACTGGCATCTCCACGTGCGAGACGGGGCGAAGATCCCCTCGGTGGTGCCGTTCACCGCGCGATCCTTCGCGCGAGCGCTGATCATGCCGAACCTCGTCCCGCCGGTTCGCACCGTGGACGACGCGAGGAAGTACCGCGATCTGATCCTCGCCGCGGTCCCCGACGGCGTCGGCTTCGAACCGCAGATGACGCTGTATCTCACGGACAACACGTCCCCGGAGGAGATCGCGGCGGCGCACGCGTCCGGGTTCGTGCGCGGATGCAAGCTGTACCCCGCGGGCGCGACGACGAACTCGGACGCGGGCGTCACGGACGTGAAGAAGTGCGCGGCCGCGCTGGAGGCGATGGCGGACTTGGGGCTCGTGCTCGAGGTGCACGGCGAGGTCACGCACGGGAGCGTGGACATGTTCGATCGCGAGCGCGTCTTTCTCGATGAAGTCTTGGGCGGCGTCGTCGCGGCGCATCCACGCCTGAAGATCGTCATGGAGCACATCACGACCGCGGAGGCGGTGGATTTTTGCAACGCCGCGGGAGATAACGTCGCGGCGACGATCACGCCGCAGCACATCTTGTTAAACCGGAACGCGATGCTCGTCGGCGGGATCCGGCCGCACCTGTACTGCCTCCCGATTTTAAAACGCGAGAAACACCGCGCGGCGGTGATCGCCGCCGCTACGAGCGGCTCGAAAAAGTTCTTCCTCGGGACGGACAGCGCGCCGCACCCGCGCGGGGCGAAAGAAAGCGCGTGCGGCTGCGCCGGGGTCTTCAGCGCGCACGCGGCGCTGCCGTTCTACGCGATGGCGTTCGAGAAGGAGGGGAAGTTGGATACGTTGGAGCATTTCGCGTCGCACGCGGGGGCGGATTTTTACGGCGTCGAGAGAAACGCCGGCACGGTGACGTTGAAGAGGGAGGACTGGCAGGTGCCGGAGACGTACGAGTTCGGCGGCGACGTCGTCGTTCCGTTCTATGCGGGCGAAGTCTTGCCGTGGAAGGTGGTCGCGGAGGCGTGAGTGCGCGCGAGTACGCGTGGCGGCGGGCGTTTACGTTTCGCCGAATGACCCATCGATTACAGTCTGGTAGATCAAATCTCGAGCATCACGTTGCCGCCCTTGACGCCGTTGTCCTTGCAAAAGTCAACGGACAGCTTCCACAGCTGCTCCGTCGCGTCCTTACTCCTCGCCTTCGGCGCCGGCGCGTCCGCGCCGAACCCCGCGAACGGCCGCGTCAGGAACGGCATCCCGAGGTCGTACGCCAGCTTCTTCGACGTCTTGAACAGCTTGCTCATCTTGATCGAAAACGGCATGTACAACGCGCCCTTTTTGATGTCCTCCCGAGACGCGCACGACACGCTCGTCATCGCGCCCTCCTCGGTGTTCAGCGCCAACGCGCCCGCGACGGTGCGGAAGACGACGTTATAGTTCCTCCACACGTCGGACGCGACGAACCCCGGGTCTGCGGCGACGAACCGCACGTCGTTGTCCGGGTACGCGACGTCCAACCGTCGCTGCGCCTCCATCGTCGCCGCGAGGCACGCGAGCTTCGACGCCGCGTAGTTCCCCTTCGTCTTCGACGCGCCCTTGACGAAGAAGTGGTACTTGTTCGACGCGAACCACGTCGTGACGGAGGACAGCGCGACGACGCGCGCGCTCTCCGCCGCCATCAGCGCCGGCATGAGGAGCGCCGTGAGCATGAAGTGGCCGAAGTAGTTCGTCCCCATGCAGATCTCGTACCCTTGCTTCGTCGTCGTCGGGCCCTTGTACGCGCCCGTGGTGTTCAGCCCCGCGTTGTTGACGAGGACGTCCAGGGTCTTGTGCTTCTTGAGGAACGCCGCCGCGAACGCGGCGATGCTGTCCGCGTCGGACAGGTCTAACGTCATGACCTCCGCGGTCCCGCCGCCGGCGACGACCGCGGCTCTCGCCTCCTTCGCGCGCTCTTTCGATCGGCACGCCATGACGACGCGCGCGCCCGCGTCCGCGAGCATCTTCGCCGTCTGCAGGCCGATGCCGGTGTTGCACCCGGTCACGATCGCGACCTTGCCGGTGAGGTCGCTCTTGCATCCGATCTTGATTCCCATCGTGGGCGGCGGGCTGCGCGTCCGCGAGGCGACGCGCGCGATAAGATGACGAGCGAGCGACGAGCCCACGTCAGCTGCACGTCAGCCGCTCGCTCGAAACCAGATTCTCGCCGTCGCGCGCCGCGCGTCGAACGGTCGCGGTCTTCGGCCGGACGAGATCTGAGGCTCGCCGCCCGCGCGACACACGCCAGCGCGCTACAGGCGTCGACGCGCGCGCGAGAGACGCGCGCGAGATCGACACCGCGCGAGCGAGGCTCGACATCGCGCGTCGCGCATCGCGGAAGACGCCGTCGCGCGACGTCCTCCTCGTCGGCGGCGACTCGATCAAAAGTCGGCGTCGCTCGCGCTTTTGATCGAGCAGAACTGGCGGCGGCCGATCGATCGGTCGGTCGATCGATCCGCGGGAAATAGGCTCGCGCTCGGGCGGACATCACCTCGCGCGAGCGCGATGGCGGGCAAGCTCCACCTGACGTACCCCCCGAACGTCTCCAAGGTCACCGCGCAGCGGCGTCGCGCGCAGATCCGCGGCCTCGGGCTCTACCACCTCCCGTTCGTCTTCCTGTACTTTTTCTCCCTGCGATCGTGCGTCGAGACGTCCGGGGTTCCGTACCAGACCGCGCTCGCGCATCACAAGAGCAAAGGCTACGACCCCGACGCGTTCACCGCGAAGGCCGCGGACGTGAAGAAGCCCAAGGTGGTGGACGACTGGGGCGGCGCCGCGGTGGAGGACGACCCGTGGGCGGATCTGGACGCGGACGAGGGCGAGGACGACGCCTCCGCCTCCGCCTCCGCGGCGGCGTCCGCGGCCGCGTCCACCGTCTTCGTGGACGAGAACGGGACGATCGTCAACGCCACGACGGCGGACGCGGAGGAGCAGATCACGTACGAGACGCCGCCGACGCTCCCCGCGGCGTGGCTCCCGGAGTTTTACGCCGTCGCCGTGTTCAGCGTCATCGCGACCACGCACGTCTTGCTGTGCTTCGCGCAGCACTGGAGCGTGAAGTTTCGCGCGTTCATGAATTACCGAGAAACCGACGCGATCAAAGACGGGTCGTACCTCATGTTCGTGCCGATGCCGCACCAAGGGAAGGCGGAGATCGTGCGCGTGAACGCGCTGGAGATACCGGACGCGGACGCCCCGGGCGGCGTGCGAGAGATGCTGTGGACGACGTTCCAACGCCAGCGATTCGAATTTGTGGAGACGGAACGCGGCGGCGGCGCGAACGGGAAGGCGCGCGGCGAAGTCCGCGAGGTCCTCACCCCGGTCGCGAACGCGCTGTCGTCATACGTGCGGCCGACGCGCGGGCTCACCCCCGCGGCAGTCGCCGCGTACGTGTCGAGGTACGGCGACAACTCCCTACGCGTGCCGTTGCCTACGTTCATGCAGGTGTACAAAGAACAGCTGATGGGCCCGGTGACCGTGTTTCAGGTCTTCACCGTGCTCCTGTGGCTCATGGACGAGTACTGGAAGTACGCCATCTTCTCCGCCGCGTCGCTGCTTCTGTTCGAGGGCACGACCGCGTTTAGCAAGATCAAGAACATTCGCACGCTGCGAGGGATGGGCCAGGCCCCCGGACGCGTGAACTGCTTACGCGACGGCCGCTGGGAGGACCGAAACACCGAGGATCTGGTCCCCGGGGACATCGTGTCCATCGTGCGCGTCGCCGGCGGCGCGGAGTCGCCGATCCCGTGCGACTGCCTCGTCTTGCGCGGCTCCGCGGTGGTGAACGAAGCCTCGCTCACGGGCGAGTCCGTCCCGCAGATGAAGGACGCGCTGAGCCCGGAGGCGATCGCGTCGGACCCGTCCAAGCCGCTCGACATCGACGGCGAGCACAAGGTGAACGTCTTATACAGCGGCACGACGCTGATGCAGCAGAGCACGGGGGAGCAGCCCACGGGCGGAGTCGCGGCGAACCTCCCGAAGACGCCCGACGGCGGGTGCCTGTGCTACGTCCTGCAGACCGGGTTCAGCTCGACGCAAGGGAAACTGATGCGCATGATGGAGTTCTCCTCCGAGCAAGTCACCGGGGACACGTGGGAGACGCTCGTGTTGCTCTTCATCCTCCTCGTCTTCGCGTGCGTCGCGAGCGGGCACGTCTTCGTCGTCGGCCTGAGGGACGGCAAACGCTCGCAGTACGAGCTCGTGTTGCGTTGCATCCTCATCCTGACCTCCGTCGTCCCGCCGGAGCTCCCGATGCAGACGGCGATGGCGGTGAACACCGCGCTGCTCGCGCTCATGAAAGCCGCGGTGTTTTGCACCGAGCCGTTCCGCGTGCCGATCAGCGGCAAGGTGGACACGTGTTTGTTCGACAAGACCGGGACGCTGACGTCGGACCAGCTCGTCGCCGTCGGCGTCGTCACGCCCGTCTCCGGGGCTGGGGCTGGGGGCGAGGACGGGGAATACTCCGAGCTCACGCCGTGCGCGGAGGCGTCCAAGGCGGCGTCGCTCGTCGTCGCCGGGTGCCACTCGTTAGTCCAAGTCGACGGGAAGACGTTCGGGGATCCGCTCGAGCAGGCGGCGCTTCGAGGCGTGAAGTGGCGGTTCGACCCGCGGTCGCAGACGGCGGTGCCGACGGAACACATGAAGGACCCGGCGAGGGACGAGGCGATGAAAGCCGCGAAGCTGCCGCCGCCGAAGCCGCCGACGCGGTCGTGGACGGGGAGGCCCATGGTGAAAATTCTCGTCCGCAACCACTTCTCGAGCGCGCTGCAGCGGATGTCCGCGGTCGCCAACGTCGTGCAAAACAGCAACGACGCGCCGGCGGCGTGGGTGCTGATGAAAGGCTCCCCGGAGATTGTCGCGACGTTGCTGACGAAGAAACCCGCGGGGTACGACCGCGCGTACCGCAAGCTCGCTGAGCAAGGGTACCGCATCATCGCGCTCGCGCATCGCGTGTTGTCGACGGACGAAGCGCACAGAGTGAAGGACCCGCGGTGCCCGCTCACGAGGGACGAGATGGAGCGCGGACTCACGTTTGACGGATTCCTCGCGTTCGCGTGCCCCGTGCGGACGGACACCCCGGACGTCGTCAAGGCGCTGAAAGCGTCCTCGCACACGGTGATGATGGCGACCGGCGATTCCGCGATGACGGCGCTGCACGTCGCGAACGAGGTGCACATCGCGTCCGGGGGGTTAGAGCGCGCGTTGACGCTCGTCGCGAGCGGCGGCGGCGGCGGCGGCGACGACGGCGACGGCGCGGCGCCGACGTTGCGTTGGGTCAGCGCGAAGACGGACGACGCGACGAACGAGCCGATCCGCGAGATTCCGTACGCGGCCGACGGGTCCATCCCCGCGCTCGCGAAGGATTACTGCCTCTGCGTCACCGGGGCGGCGCTGAACGCCGCCGCGGTCGCGGACGGATTCTCCGTCGGCGGCGACGGCGGCGACGCCGCGAAGGACGTGAAGGGCGTCGGGAGAGGCAACGGCGGGCTGTGGGACTACCTCGACTCCGTCGTCGTCTTCGCGCGGATGTCCCCGGACGATAAAGAGCGCGTGTTGAAGCGTCTGAAACAACAAGGCCGGCACACGTTCATGTGCGGCGACGGCGCGAACGACGTCGGGGCGCTGAAGCAAGCGCACGTCGGCGTCGCGTTGCTCAGCGGGTTTGGCTCCGCGAACACGAAAAAGGTGGACGCCGCGGGCGCCGACGCGGGCGCCGTCGCGACGACAAACAAGAGCGAAGTCCCCACGGAAGCGAAAGCGGAGACGTTCTCGGAGAAGATGAAACGCGTCCAAGAACAGGCGGCGAAGATGAAGGAGGCGAAGAAGAAGGAAGCGATCGCGCGGAAGAAGGACCAGGTGGAGCTCCAGGCGCTTCAAAAGCAGTGGTTCGACGAGGAAGTCAACAGGAGAACCGCCGCCGGGGAGCAGTGGGCGGCGTTCAGCGCGATGAAAGCCGCGACGCAGCGGATGATCGCGGAGACGAAACGCCGCGCGGAAATTCGCCGCCGCGAGAACGGCGGCCCGATGGGCGCGCCCGGGTTCGCGCAGATGATGGCGGAGATGGAAGGCGCCGAGGACATGGAGACGCCCAAGGTGAAGCTCGGAGACGCGTCCATGGCGGCTCCGTTCACGTCGCGCATCCCGTCCGTGCGCTCCGCGGTGGACATCATCCGCCAAGGCCGCTGCACGCTCGTGTCCGCGATTCAGATGCAGCAGGTCCTCGTGTTATCCTGCCTCATCTCCGCGTACTCCCTCTCGGTGCTGTACCTGGACGGGATCCGATCGAGCGATAATCAGATGATCGCGAGCGGCTCCGCGCTCACCGCGGCGTCGCTTGCCTTCTCGTACGCGACGCCGGTGCACACGCTGTCGCCCGTTCGACCGCTGCGGTCCATCTTCCACCCCGCGAACTTCCTCTCGTTGATCGGGCAGCTCGTGATTCACATCGGGTGCATGGTGTACGCGGTTGAGATGGTGCGGAGAGCGACGGGCGAGGAGGCGCTTTTCCCGGAGAACGCCCCGATCGCGATCGTGTCCGACGCGTTGAAGGCGAACGCGACGGAGGAGCAGCGGTCGATCTGGGAGCAAGGCCCGCCGTTCAAGCCGAGCCTGCTGAACACCGTGGTGTTCCTCGTCGAGACCGTGCAGCGCGTGTGCGTCATGCTCGTCAACTACAAAGGCAGGCCGTTCATGATGGGCGCGATCGAGAATAAGACGCTGTTGACGTCGCTGGCGTCGATGGTCGCCGGCGCGTTCATCTGCGCGTTCGAGGTGCTGCCGTGGCTGAACACGTGGCTGAAGCTCGTGCCGTTGCCGTCGTTCGACTTCCGCGTGAGGATCCTCGCCGTCTTGGGGGTCTCCGTGGGGGGAACGATCGCGTGGGACCAGCTCATGTTGTTGTGCTTCGCGCCGCAGATTTTGTTCGCGGCGTATCGAGACACGTACCGAGCGTTGCCCGCGCCGAGGGATCTCGTCAAGCCGGGGAAGCGCGCGATCGCGATGGGCGTCGCGGGGTATCTGTACTTCACGACCGGGAACGTGTTCGTCCTCCTCGGGCTGTTTTACGCGATGAAGAACAAGGTCATCTGATGGCGGCGTCGCGGCGAGGCGGGGGACGAGACCGCGCGTGTTGGTTTGTAATAATTCATTCTATCTCGTCAGACGTCCTCGCTCGGCCCGCGTCCGCGGTTCGATCGCACCCGATTCTTCTTCTTCTTCCGCTTCTTCCCCTTCAGCGTCCGCTTGATGTCCTTCACGACGCCCTTCACGCCCTTCCTGACGGTCCCGTTCGCGGCGCACGCGACGCCGAGCGCGACGCCCGCGGACATCGACATGTACACCACCGACCGCAGCAGATCCCCGACCGGTCCCAAGAACCCGAACAGCCCGCCGCCGCCGCCGCCGCCGCCGCCTTTGTTCGGGTCGTAGTCCCGCTTCCACGCCTCCGGCATCGGCTTGGAACCGAACGGCCGTTTCATCTTCTTCTCGATGAGCTCCTTCGCGATCTCCGGGCGCATGACATCGACCTCCTCGGGCCGAAACTCGAGCTCGTCCACGAGCGTCGCCTTCATCGCGTTGGTTATCATGAACTGGATGCTCGCGGTGTCGCTCATGACGACGGATGGGGGTGTTCGACGCGGCGGCAGGGCAGTGCGCGGGGTTGATTCGGTCGTGGAGGCGCACCCGCGCGTCACCTTGTGCGAGCCGCGACGGACGGCGGCGGCGTGAAGAAATCGCATCGATCGACGCCGGCCGCTGACTCATCTAATCATCGGCTGCCAGCGAGAGTTCGATGCATGATGAGCCCCGAGTTGATTGTGAGTTCTCTCGCGCGCTCGACCGCGGGGGTGTTTCACACTCCCCCGCGCGCGCGGCAGCTCGCGAGACGACGTCTCGAGCCCCGCGGTCGCGAGTCACGCGCCACCGCGAACGCGTCGCGCGGAACCCAGGCTCTCTCGCGCGCGCGTCGCGACGGACGCGTCCCCGAGATCGAGCGCTCGTCGACGCGAATCGAATCTCTCAATCGGGCGCGCGCGAATTCGACGACGAATTCGTTCCATGGCGTCAACCAGCAGGCCTCCCCGCGGGGGCGCCCCCACGGAGGCGGAGATCACCGGCCTCGTCGGCACGCTCGAGCGCATCGCGTCGAACAAAGCCGGCGGCGCGGACGCGTCGTCCTCGCGCGACGCGCCGGACCACGACCGCACCGCGGGAAGCCGCGCGGGGCGGTGGGGCGCGAGAGTCCCGCCGAGCAGCGGCGCCTCCTCCGTCGACGGCGCGGCGGCGGACGCGCATCAGACGCGCGCGCCGCACGGCTCCCTGACGGGCACCTGGGACGTCGGATCGTCGCGCTACAACTCCTCGGTGCCCCCCAGCGACGACGAGCGCGGCGGCGGCGGCCTGGGCGGCGGCGGCGGCGACGCCGGCTCGGTCTACTCCCTCTCGGACGCCTCCGAGCTGTCCGCCGCGCCGGGGTATCGGCCCGCGTGCGACAAGTACACCGCGGCGGCGACGCGCGCGGACTCCGTGGCGTACACCCTGGAGCAGCACCGGCTGCAGCTCGAGGCGACGATCCGCAGCATCGACAACGCGCAGGCGGCGGCGGCGGGGGGAGGGCGCGGCGCCGGGATGGGGCCCCGGGGGGGAGGGGACGACGGGATGCCCGCGGCGGGGCGGACGACGACGGGCGTGGGCGTGTTTGATTTTTTCGGCGCCGCGTCCAAGGCGCGGGAGGGTCCCGACGGATCCGATCCCGGCGCGGCGAAGAGCGCGGGGAAGAGGCGGAGGGGGAGGGGAGGGAAGGATGGAGGGGGGGAGGAACCGTACACGTTCATGGGGTGCTGCGGCGGGCGGTCGTGACGTGTGTGGATGGACGGGGCGCGCGGTCGTAGGACGCCGAAATGCGACTCTCATCATCAGACGACTGCACTCGTTCGCGCCCGTCCTTCGTCATCGGTTCTGTTCGAAGGATGAAATAAATGATGCCCAAATCGAGCGCGTCGCCGTCCACACTCGCCGCGCGCGTGGACGGTCTCGTCGTCCGTCGCTCGTCGTTCCGCGTCCGCGCTCGTTTCGAGCACCGCGCGCAGACGTCCGCGGCGCGCGTCCGCGGTCGCGATCGCGTCGGAACCGGCGCGGAGGAGGGAAAAACGCGGGAGCGAAGGCGGGCGCGATGACGACCATCGAGGTGGAGGGCGGGATCCCGCACGTCACGGTGCCGCCGTTCGACAAAAAGTGCGTCTCGCTCGCTTCGCGCGACTCGCGCGATGTCGTCGCTCGTCGCCCACGCCGCGCGCGCGCGGAGCGTCCCGCGCGTCCCGCGCCGCTCGCTCGTTCGCGCGGAGTTGAATTTATAAATTGTCATGCACGTTGACCGGTCCCGCTGCCCCGCTCTCGCGTCCCCGCTCCGTCCCAGGTTCAAACCCGGCGCGGTCAAGGCGATCATCGCGGAGTGCTTGAAAGACAAGCTCGCCGGGAAGCCGTACGACCCGGACGAGTGTTCGATGTGGGCGCGCGAGATCAGCGACGAGATCAAGCAGAGGGTGAAGAAGCTCGGGTACGAGCGGTACAAGATCGTGTGCCAAGTCGTCGTCGGCGAGCAAAAGGGAGAGGGCGTCAGAATGGGCGCGCGGTGTTTCTGGGACCCGAAGACGGATAACTACGCGGAGGAGGTGTTCACGAGCGAGAGCATATTCGCGTGCGGGGCCGCGTTCGGGATCTATCTGTATTGATCGACCGGGCCGGGGGGAGAAGCGCGAGCGTAGGAACCGACCCGGACCCGTAGCCTGGAAATAATTTAATTTAGTCGTCCGTCCGTCCAACTCGAGCTGAACCGCCGCTAGAGACTAGTCTAAGAAGCTATGCGATACCCTGCGCTCGATCTATCCCCGTTCACTGCGAGAGCAACGACTTCGTGCTCTCGTACACCAAGAACGTCATCCCGCTCGACGGCAGCGTCCTCAGCACGTTCGGGACCATCCCCTTGTACAGACCGAAGACGCCCTCGCGGCGAAGGATGCGCCGCAGGGACTGGAAAAACCCGTCGTACGCGCGAGGGGTCGCCTCGCCGCCGCCGCCGCCGCCGCCGCCGCCGCCGCCCACGCCGCCCACCGATTCGACCCCGCCCGCGCCCCTCTGCTGCATCCGCGACCGCACGACCTGCGACGGGTACGTGATCGCGCTCGCGAAGATCTTCGACGCGACGCCGAGCCACGCGCACTCCAGCGCGCTCGGCTCGCGCGTCGCGTTCCCGCTCCCGCTCGCGTCGCGTCGCGTCGCCGCGAGTTTCAGCCGCTCGTACGCCGTGAACTGCAGCGCGCCGTGCGAGACTAAGACCAGTGACGGCGTGATCCCCTTGTACAGCCCGCCGATGCCCTCCGCGCGCGCGATCGTGCGCAGCGCGTCGACGAACCCGGCGTACGGCTTCGCGCCGTTCCCCGCGCCCGCCGCTGCCGCCGCGGCGGGAATGGCGTCCGCGGCGACGCGCCGCTGCAGCGTCATCCGCGTCTTCACGACCCAGATCGGGTTCGTGATCAAACTCACGACGAGCCCCGCCTCCGCGGCGGCGGCCAAGTGCGCGTGGGAGGGTAACTCCGTCGCGTCGTCGTATCGCCGCCGCCACCGCGCCTTGGCCGCGCCGTAAAAGTGAAAGTACACGCTCCACGCGACCGTGTTGCCGATCACGGCGGGGGAGAGCCCGGCGTAGAGACCGCGCGCGCCCTCCGCGCGGACGATGCTCTTGAACGCGTGGATCGTGCCTCGGTACGTCGCGCGCCGCGCGTTGACGTTGTCTTGGACTGCGGACGGGGAGAGGGCGGGGGGGAGGAGGGCGTGAGCGCGCGCGCGGGGCGGGCGGAAGGATGACGTCGGAAGAGGCGGAGGCGGAGGAGGCGGCGCGCGCGCCTTGCAGTCGCGTCTTGACGACGTCCAGCGGCTGCAGCGCGAGCGTGGTGACCATCCCCGCGGTCGCGCCGGAGATGGCCTCGCGCCAGAACGCGCCGTTCGACGCCGTGGACGCGGCCGCGCCGCCGTCCCGCGCGGGCGCCATCTCGATGTGCGCGCGTCGCCAGCGTTCGACGACTGGTACAGGTAGCGCGAACAGAAGTCACGGAAACAAACAACGCACTTTTGGTCGCGCCTTCGACCGTCGCGCGCGGACAGACGCCTCTCGTGTCTCGTAAACAAATTAGTCAGGGGGAGCTAAAGCGCCGCACCGCCGACGATCAAACCCCGCCCATCCGTCCGTCCGGCGCGTCCGACGAGGGCCCTCGTCGCGCGCGCTCGGTCTCTCTCTCTCTCTCTCCCTCTCCCCCTCTCCACCGCGCCGGCGCCGCGCGCGCTCGCGGCGACAGACCCCCGACGGCGCTTCTCGACGGCGCTCCTTCCCTCCACCTCCTCCTCTCCAAAGTCTTCCCCGTCATCAACGCTTGCGCATGTTCACCCCCGCGCGCATGACCTCGTCCACGAGCAGGAGCTGCGTCGCGATGACGGGCGCCGAGTGTAAAATCTGCTGCTTCACGATGTAATTGTCGTACACGCCGATCGTCGTCGGGTCAAACGGCTCGCCCGTGCCGATGTCCAGCCCGACTTTGTTCCCTTTCGCGACCTCGTCCGTGAGCGCGATGCACACGTCCTGCGCGTCGTACCCGCTGTTCTCCGCGAGCGTCTTCGGGATCACCATCATCGCCTCCGCGAACGCCTCCACGCCGCGTTTCGCGCGGCCCTCCACGGTTTTCTTAACCGTCTCCAAAAGGTGGACGTTGAGCGCGGCTTCAAACGCGCCCGCGCCGGGGACAACCTTCTCGTCCGTGAGGACGTTCTTCACCGCTCTGAGGCCGTCGCGGACCGCGTCCTTGAGCTGCGCGATCGTGTGGTCGTTCGGCCCCTTCAGTAGGATGGTGCACGAGTTCGGGTTGGCCACCTTTTCGACAAAGGTGTATTTTTCTTCGCCCAGGACGTGTTCGTAAACCTCGCCGGCGTGGCCGAGAATCTCCGGCGCGAGATCTTCCGGGGAGTTGATGCACACGCCGCCGCAAGAAAGGACGAGACGCTCCATGTTCCGCTTCTTCGCGCGGCGCAGGCCGACGATCCCTTCCTTCGCGAGCATGTCCAGCGAGATCGGGTCGATCCCCTTTTGCGTGATGACGACGAAACCTTTGTCCGTGCCGTCGCACACTCGCTTCTTGAGCGCGATCACGCGGCGGACGACATCGTCCGTGTACTCTCTCTCCGCGGCGACCATCCTCTCTCTCTGCTCCGCGTTCGTGTAGTTGAACGACGAGTTCACCTCAGATTTCTCGTACTCCAGCGAGATGTTGCACGTGAGAATAAACGCGTCCGTGACGTGCTTCTTCATATCCGGGTGCCTCGCGCCGTGGTCCAGCACCAAACCGCTCACGAGCCTCGTGTCCGAGTCGAGCTTGTGACGCATGTGCATGATCTCGACCATGTGCAGATCGATCGGCTCGTCCACCTTGGCGATGCACGTCACCGCGTCGACGACGATCGTCGTGAGCTTATCCGCGAGGTCTTCGCGGAGTTTCGATCTCAGCGCCGTGCGCGCCACGCAGGTGAGGAGCTCCTTGTCCGCGTTCGCGATCCCGCACGCGGGCGACGCGAACTCGTCCAGGAACTTCAGCGCGGCTCTCTTCGCGGCGTCGAACCCCTCCACGAGCACGCGCGGGTGAAGGCCTTCGTTCAAGTACCGCTCCGCCTGTTTCAAAAGTTCGCCGATGATGAGCACCGTGGACGACGTCCCGTCGCCGGTGATGTCGTCCTGCGCGACGGCGGTGCGCGCGATCATCACCGCGGTCGGGTTCTGGATCTGCATCTCTTTCAGGAGCACGTTGCCGTCCTGTTCGTTGGAGTTGAGGGGGGGGGGTTGGAGTGGGTGGGTCGACGGAG
>MDSW01034136.1_pt1 | contig 16462 bp, 11 predicted proteins | sample 811171 | NCBI WGS metagenome assembly MDSW01 (sample SAMN05326641, study PRJNA326480) | marine metagenome | isolation source: seawater | place: Atlantic Ocean: North West | collected 2012
GGGACGGGAAGGGAAGGGACGGGACGGGACGGGACGGGACGGGACGGGACGGGACGGGACGGGACGGGACGGGACGGGACGGGACCCGCGGGGACGCTCTCGCTTGTGATGAGAAAAAACGCACGACAGACACTGCAGGACGAACAGAAAATTGTCGAACGGAAACGCGCGCGTCTCAGCCACCCGTTTTTTCGGCGGTCGAACGCTAATCTCGGCACTTCAGGGGACGCCCTCCGCGGGTCCGCGGAAGCGCCGCGATGACTCCAGACATGGAGAACCCGCTGCACTCGCTGCCGCATTACGTCACCGGGGAGTACGCGCACAACAAGACGTTCCTCGAGGACGACGAGTACGCGCGCGCGCTCGACTGTTTCGTCAAGGGCGTCGTCGACGTTTTCCTCACGGACCCGAGAGGGAAGATCCTCCTCGGGCACCGCCTCGTGCACCCGCAGCCGGACTGGTGGGTCCTCGGCGGCCGCATGCGCGCCGGGGACACGCCCGCGGAGACCGCGCGAAGGAACGCGATCCGTGAGACGCGGCTGGACATCGCCCCGGAGCGATGGGAGTTCGTCTGCGCGCACACGATGCTGTGGCAGTTTCGCAAGCAAGCGCCGTCGGGGAACGGCACCGCGGACTTTGGCGTCATCATGCACGCGGTCGTGACCGACGAGGAAGTCGCGCGGATGACGATGTGCAACGAGGAGTACGACGGGTACGGGTGGTACACCTCTGAGGAAATTTTAGCGGACGAGAGCAAGCATCCGGTCGTCAGACGCGGGGTGCGCGAGCTCATCCGGAAAGGGATGAAGGAGCGCATTCACGCAGCCGTCGTCTCGGGCGCGGACGACGCGACGATCGCGGCGGCGGTGCGCCAGCTGTACGCGCCGTTAGGGGGTGACGTGGACACCCCGATCGCGACCGGCGAAGCCGCGGGAGGGGGGGAAGCGTGAGAGAGAGGAGTGCGAACACCACGCGCTGTCTGCGTATCTATACGACGTGAAATCCACGAACGCGCTCGGCGCGCAAAAATGCTAAAAATCGAAAATCGCAATCCATCGCTCCGCCTCGCGCCTCGGCTCGGCTTCATCACTTCTTCGCGCGTTTGCTCGCGCGCGCGGGCGCGGCGGGCGGCGCCTTCGCCTTCATCTTCGCCGCCTTCGTCGCCCCGGGATCGGCCGCGGTGCCGCGACCGCGCGTCGATCTCGGCGCGGGCGCGGCGGGGGGCTCTTTCTCTTTCGCCGCCGGCGCCGGCTTTTTCGGCGCCGCCGCGGGCTTCTTCGCCGGGCTCGCCGGCGGCGGTTTCTTCCCCGCCGCGGGCGTCGCGCGCTTCCTCGCCGGGCTCGCCGGCGGCGCCTCCCCCGCCGCGCCGCCGCCGGCCGCGTCCGCGCCGACGACGTTCGCGCCGGACGCGGCGGCGAGACGACTCCCGAGCCCGCCGCCGCCCAGCCCGCGCTTCCCCGCGCCGCCCCGGCTCAGGCCCAACCCGCCCAATGCGCCCAGGCCGCCCTCTCCCAAGCTCGGGAGCCGCGACGAGCGGATCCCGCCGCCGAGCGTCGGCCGCGCGTTCGATGTCGCGTTCGCGTTCGCGTTCGCGTTCGCGTTCGCCGTCGCCGTCGCCGTCGCCGCCGCCGTCGCGCGCGCGGCGGCGCCTCCGACGCCGCCGCCTCCCTTCGCCTTCGCCGCCGGCGCCGGCGCGGCGGCGGCTTCCGCGGACGCCGCCTTGGCCTTCGCCTTCGCCTTCGCCTCGCTCGCTTCCTGATGCGCGTCTTGCTTGAACAAATCGTTCAGCGCGTCGTAGTTGATCTTGCTCGAAATTTTCTTCGACGAGAGCATCTGCTGCGCCGCCTCCGCGGCGGTGTCCGCGGGCGTCGCGTGCGTGTACTTCTTCCGCTGCTTCTTCTTCTTCCCGTCCGCGTCTTCGCTCCCGGGCGGCGGTTTCGGCGCCGCGGCGAGGATCGCCTCCTTCGCCGCCTGCGTCTCGAGGTAGTCCCGGTTCAGCTCGGACCAGATGACCTTCCGCAGTTTCACCTCCTCCGCGGTGTGGATGAACCCGGCGACCTCGTCGTCGTCGACGTCGGAAAACGTCTCCGGCTCGTCGTTCTCCTCCTCCTCTTCCTCGTTCTCGACGTCGTCCGCACCCTTCGCGCCGCCGCCCGCCGCCGCCGCCGCCGCCCCTCCTCGCGGCGCTCGCGACGGCGGAGGCGGCATGATCTCGTGCGCCTTCATCGGCAGCGGGGTGGCGGCGAAGCGCGCGACGTCGTGCTTGCTGTACTTTTTCAGTCGCGCGATGGCGCTCGAGTCGAAGCACCCGGCGGCGATTAAAAAGTGCAGCTGCGTCTTGTCCGCGCCCGCGACGCGCCCGCCGCCGCCGATCCCTTTCGGGTCTTTCTTCGCCGCGGGGTGCGAAGACGAGAGGTGCTTCCCGGTGACCCACCCGCGCGCGGTGCCGTCTTTTTTTAGCGGCAGGCAGTGTTTGTTCGCGTGCGCCTCCCCGACGAGGTGTTTCAGGAGCTCCACCGCGGCTTCCGCAACCTCGGGGCCGACGCCCTCGGGTTCTTTCTCTCCGTTCTTCTCGCTCGAGGTTCCTTTGCCGGAGACGGACGCTTCCACGATCTCGGTTTTCTTCCCCGCGACTTCCGCGACGTCCGCGACGTTCGCGGCGGCGGCGGCGGCGGCGGCGGCGGAGCTCCCTTTCCCGCTCCTCAACCCCGTCATCACGGCAAACTCACCGAGGTGCGACGTGCGGTCGTTCAGCGCGTTCTCCATCTCCGCCTCGAGCATCGGGTCGCTCCTCGACGCGCCCTTCTTAGGCGGCGGCGGACCGTTCGCGGCTCTCAACGTGGCTTCGATCGCCGCCGCCGTCGCCGAGGCTGTCATTCTTTTCCCCGCGCGCATTCTCGCCCCCCTCAGCGCGAGCGGCAGCGCGCCCGTCGCCGCCGTCTCGGGCGGCGCGGGGAGCGCGAGCAGCTTCTCCGGCGCGGGGAGCGCCTTCGCGGCGGCGTTGAGCTCCTTCTCTCTGCGTTGCTCCGCGGCTTGAAACGCGGGCGGGTCCTCGCCGCCGCGCGACCCTCCGGAGACTCGCGCGTATTCGACGTAGCACATCCGGCACATCCCGTGCGCGAAGTGCGCGGCGCCCTCGTGGTCTTTGTGCACGCACGTCATCGTCTTCGTGGACGCGTCCCCCAGAAGCAGCGTCGCGCCGCTGTCCCCGAGCTGCGCTTGTTCCTTCTCTAAATCTTTCGCCCTCGCGTCAAACTCGTCGATCGAAAGCTGCGCGCTCGGCGTGTTCTCAAACTCGCTCACGCGCTTCCTGAGCGTCGCCTCGCCGACGTGCACGACCGCGACGACGTCGCGCTTGGAGCGCTCGTACCCGTGAAGCAGCGCGGCGACCCACAGCGCGGCGCCGCACACCCCGGACGGCCGCCGCCCCGTCTGCATCCAATCGCGCTTCATCGACGCCACCAGTCTCAACGCCGTGTTCGCCACCGCGTGCATGCGTCGCCCGAGGTTCAACTTATCCGCGAACCTGTGAATGAACAGGCTCGGGTCGATCGGTTTCGAAATCAGCGGGTGCTGCTCGAGTCGAAGGAGCCGGCACAGCTGTAAGAACACCGCGCCGAGGACGTAGACGTTGGTCTGCACCACGTCGCTGAAGTCGATCAACATGTACGGCCGCGACTCTTGTCTGCACACGATGTACAGGCACGCGCCCGCGACTTGCTGCGTGCGGCGGCCGCGGGTGAAGTTCCTCTGCACGGCGAGTTTGTATAACCGATGCGCGGCGCCGGTTATGTCCTCTCGCGGGCGAATTCCCAGTCGATCCGCGACTTGTTGGATCTCGTGCTTGCCCTTGTTTATCGTCTTCTCGTGCGAGTCCACCTGCAGGCCGAAGAGGCGGCCGCCGCGCGTGCCTCGCGACACGCCCTGGCCGATCCCGGTCTCGTTCACGAAGTTGCCGTCGACCTGCGAGGGTTGGTTGGGGGGGAGGACGCGCGGTGAGGAACGACGCGCGGGGTGGGGGGGGCGGGGTCGCGGAGGGGCGAACGCGGGCGGCGGGAGCTTCTGTCGATTTATTCGGTCGCGGAGGGACGCGAGGAATCGCGTCGCGCTCGCACCTGCGTCGCGCCCGTGGCCGTCTTCGTGAACGTCGGATCCGTGGAGAAGACGTTATCGTCGAGAATCTTACCACATTGCGTGCAGCAACTGCGAGAGCGAAGGGGGCGGGACGGTCAGAATCGGTGGTCGCGCGCGAGAATTCATTCGAGCGCGAGGCGGACGAAATGAAATGCACCGCGACGCGCGCGCGACGCGGGCGCGAGCGCGGACGCACGTGAAGCCGTTCGACTCGTTCGTCTCCGCCTCGACCTCCTCCTGGCAATTCGTGCACCACGGGAGCGCGGGCATGACCGCCGCCATCGTGGCAGACGCGCGCTCGCGTGGAGTGCGACGGGGAGCCGTTCGCTCGTGGCTCTTCTTCTCTCTCGCCGGTCCCCGGCCCCCGGACGCCGCGTTCGAGACTCGAGAAGCTGGCTGCTTTGAACCGTGAACAGACCGTCGTCTAACTGTTTGCTCTCTGACGATTTTCCGTACACTAGTACGGGTCCCGGCGCTTTCGGACTCACCTTGACTTTTTTCACCGTCAGCAATTGTCTCGCACTTCGCTCTCGCGCCGCCGCCGCCTTCGTCGACGACGCGCCCGTGAAACGCGCACGATGAGCGAACAAGTCATCGTCATCGGCGGCGGCCTCGCGGGCCTGTCCGCCGCGCACACCGTCCTCGAGCACGGCGGCCGCGTCCTTCTCCTGGATAAGTCCCCGTTCCTCGGAGGCAACAGCACGAAGGCGACGTCCGGCATCAACGGCGCGCTGACGAAGACGCAAGCCGCGAAAGGGATTCAAGACTCCGCGGACAAGTTCGAGCAGGACTGCTTGAAAGGCGCCGCGGGGGTCGGGCACACGACCCCGCCCGCGCACACGGTGCCGCTCGCGAAGGCGCGTCGATCGTCCGCCGCCGCGTCGCGATATTTAATTGTTACCCTCTCGCGAGGGCTTTCTCCCGAAACGTCGCCGACGAGATCCGTCCCTCTCCTCTCCCCCTCGCGTCGCGCTCGCCTCAGGTTCTCGCGCAAGGAAGCGGCAGTTCCGTGGACTGGCTCCAGGACAAGTTCAAGCTCGACCTGTCGCTCGTCTCCCAGCTCGGTGCGCGAAACGCCCCTTGCGCCCCTCGCCCTCCCTCGAACCCTCGAAATCCGACGACGCTTTTTCACACGCGCTCGCTTCTCTGGTTCGAAAAAAAGGATAAAACGCGCGACAGGAACGATCTGGAGACTTACGACCCCAAACGAACGAACCCTAACGCATTCTCCCCGTTCGTTACCCCCTTCCCCACCCCAGGCGGCCACTCCTACCCCCGCACGCACCGAGGCAAAGAGCGCTTCCCCGGGTTCACGATCACCTACGCGCTCATGGAGGCGCTCGAGAAGGTGATGGAGGGCACCGACGGCGAGCTCGCGAAGATCGTCACGAAAGCCGAGGCGAAGAAGCTCCTCACGGACGCCCACGGCGCGGTCGTCGGCGTGGAGTACGTCAAGGGCGGGGAGACGCACAAGGCGATGGGTCCGGTCGTCATCGCGACGGGCGGGTACGGCGCGGACTACACCGGGTCGTCTCTCCTCGCGCGTCACCGCCCCGAGCTCCAATCGTTGCCGACGACGAACGGCGATCACTGCACCGGGGACGGGATCAAGATGGCGGAAGCGATCGGCGCCGGCACGGTGGACATGACGTCCGTGCAGGTGCACCCGACCGGTCTCGTGAACCCGTCCGAGCCGGAAGCGAAGGTGAAGTTTCTCGCGGCGGAGGCGCTGAGAGGCGTCGGCGGCGTCCTCCTCGACGGAAACGGCAAGCGCTTCTGCGACGAGCTCGGCCGGCGCGATTACGTCTCCGGGGAGATGAACAAGGGGAAAGGCCCGTTCAGGTTAATCTTGAACGGCAAGGCTTCCAAGGAGATCGAGTGGCACTGCAAGCACTACGTCGGCCGCGGGATCATGAAGCGCTTCAACTCTGGCGAAGAAGTCGCGAGGGAGATTGGCGTCTCCCCGTCCACGCTCGCGCAGACGTTCGCGGACTACAACCGCGCCGCGCAGACGCAGTCGTGCCCGTACGGGAAGAAGTTCTTCCACAACCTCCCCCTGGAGATGAACGACACCACGTTCCACGTCGCGATCGTGACCACGGTGGTGCACTACACCATGGGCGGCCTCGCCATCAACGCGGAGTCGCAAGTCGTGAACGACCGCGGCATCCCCGTGGTCGGTCTGTACGCCGCCGGGGAGGTCGCGGGCGGGATCCACGGCAGGAACCGTCTCGGCGGGAACTCGCTCCTGGACTGCGTCGTCTTCGGCCGCGTCGCGGGCGACTCCGTGTCCAAGCACCTCTTGTCGTCCGCTCTGAAGACGCTTCGAGCGGGCGGGCCGCTGTCCACGGACGCCGCTCTGAACCGCGTGTCGAACATCCACGCGCACGTGAACCCTAACATGCGCATCGCGGTCGAGCCCATGGAGGGCGGGAAGCAGGGCGTGCACATCAACGTCCAGCTCGACGCGGCCGGAGGCGGCGGCGGCGGCGGCGGCGCGATGTTCTCGCCCCCCGCGGCCGCCGTCGACCACGGCGCCGCGCGACCGGCGCCGCCTCCGATGGCTGCGAAAGCTCCAGCCCCCGGCGGCGGCGGCGGCGCGAGGACGTTCACCGAGGACGAGATCACGAAGCACAACGCGGAGGGCGACTGCTGGTGCATCATCGAGGGCAAGGTGTACGACCTCACGAGTTTCTTGCCCGACCACCCGGGCGGGAAGAAGGCCATCATGCTCTTCGCGGGGAAAGACGCGACAGAGGAGTTTAACATGCTGCACCCGCCGAACGTGATCAAGAAGTACCTTCCCCCGGAAGCGCTTCTTGGGACCGTGGCGTGAGTGGTATGATGACGCGCGCGATATCACGCGCGGGGGGGCGGGGGGCGAGGGAGTGAGCGGAACATTGATTGATTTGATACGGACGACGACCGACGATGACGAAATCGCGATGATTTCGCACTGTACACGACGATTTAATACGACTCGTCTAAACGTCACACGCTTCGTGTACTATCACCCCGCGCGCGCGTTCGCGCTCGTTTTCTTCTTGCTTATTTTGTTACCACAAAGTGTGCGCCTCGGCGACCGACGACATCGCGTCGATCACCGCGAGCGCAGACTTTAAAAAATGAATGAACTACAACAGACGCGCGCGCCTCATTTTCCACCCCGCCGACGCTCAGTTCTGATACTTATCCATCCGAACCGTGAGGACCCTTCCCTCGTACTCCGCGCCGTTCATCTTCTCGATCGCGCTCGTCGCGTCCTCCTCCGTCTGAAACCGCACGGTGCCGTACCCGCGCGACCTCCCCGTCTCGTCCACGGCGACGTGCGCGCGCGCGATGGACCCGACGCTAGCGAACGTCGCCTTCAGCTCCTCCCACGTCGTCGAGAACGGCAGATTTAACACCACGACGCGCTTGTTGTTCCCCGGTCCGAAGTCCCCCAACGGACCCGCCGCCGGCGAGAGCGACGGCGCGCCTCCCGCGCCCGTCGCGTCCGTCCACGGCGTCCCGCCGCGCGCTCCGGGCGGACCCCCCGCGCCGCCGCCGCCGCCGTCCCACGGCGGCGCGCCCCACGGCGGCGGGTACGCGCCCGGGGCTCCGTAACCGTACCCCGGAGCTCCGAACGGCGGGGATACGCCCGGGGGGAACCCCATCCCCGGGCCGTACGCGCCGTTCCATCCGGGGGGGACGCCCGGGGGCATCATCAAGCCGCCGGGGCTGGGCACGCCGCCGCGCGCGTTCGCGCCGTACGGCATTCGCTGCCGATACGAGTTCCTCGGCAGCGCACCCTGGACGAACGCGCCGTTCGGGCCGGTGACCTGCGGACGGGAGAGGGGAGACGAGAGGCGTCAGGGAGGGGGGAGACGAGCGCGCGCGACGCGGGCGAGCGCGCGGATCGAAGGAAAAAAACGCTTTCTGGATATGAATACTTCACGCGGGGTGACGACTCACGTGCACGGCTTTGTATCGCCCGTCGCCGATCTCCTGGAGCGTGAACTCCACGGGCTCTTCGTCTCGTAAGCTCCGGAACCCCTCTGAGTAGATGTCCGACTGGTGCACGAAGATGTCGCCCTGACCGTCTTCGCGCGTGATGAACCCTGAGGCGAGGATAGCGCACGGGACGGGTCAGAAAGACGAAAGACGCGGGGGTGGCTGGTTTTCTTGGAGAGGTGGAGCGAGCCGAGCGCCGCGAAGAACGCGCGCGCGCGCGCGGAAACGTCGAAGACGCGCGGCGGTGTCGCGAAAGGATGCGCGATGCGCGTTTTCCGCGAGTTCGAGTCGATTCGCGTCGCGGCGGGCGGCGATACGCGCGCGCGCGCGGTGCGTCGATTTCGATGAGAAGAGATACGAAAGATACGCGGCACTGGAACGCACCGAAGCCTTTCGCGACGTTGAACCAGTTCACGGTCCCGGACATCTTCACCCCATCGCTCGGCGCCGCGGGAGGCGATGGCGGCGACGACTCCTTCACCTCCTCCGGGGCATCGTCCGCGACGGTCGTCGCCTCCGGTTCCTCTCTCTCCTCCTCCGCCATCGCGCGCGCCGGCGGAATGTCGAGCCCGAGACGAGCGAGCGACCGAGAGCGTTTGCGAAAATCCCGATGCCCTGAGCGCCTCTTGATCGTTTTGTATGGGCATTTAGTCGGACATTTATTTTAGTCGGACGCGGGAAATGCAGGTAAATGCAACCGGCCACAAAAATTAAAAAGATCTGAAAAAGATCAGTAACAAACACCTGTAACAAACCGTTAAAACAGCGGTTACCACTGCCCCGTCGGATCTGGATGCCACGCGGCAGCTCGGAACAATATTGGAACCTGTAATTTTTAATACTAAATGCGCATACGAGAAAGTACGCGAAACGGGTACGGTACGCGACTTCCCGCGACGTCCCGCGAGGAGAGACGTTTAGCGTTTGCGCGATTTCGCACTTCACGCCACGCGCGGACTCGGGGGATCTCCGCGCGTGGGCATGAACAAGTACGAGGTCGTCGGCGTCGTCGGCGAGGGCGCGTACGGCGTCGTCCTCAAGTGCAGGAACAAAGAGACCGGCGACGTCGTCGCGGTGAAGAAGTTCAAGGCGCGTCGCGGGTCGTTCGCTGCTCTCCGCGTCGCGTCCGAATCTCGGGACCCTCGCGACCCCTCGCGGGACGGCGCCGACCCCCCGCCCGCGTCGACGACGCGTCCGTCCGCTCGCGTCGACGCGACGACGTCGCCATCGATGGCATCGCGCGATGCACCGCGCGTCCGCCCCGCCCGCCTTCCCCGCGCGTCGGCCGCGCGCGCGCGTCGCCTACCCGACGCCGAAGCGGACGGATCCTCATCCTCCCCCCCCCCTCCCATCCATCGCCACCCCTCGCGGCCTCCTCGTCCGACAGGAGAGCGACGACGACGAAGCGGTGAAGAAGACGACGCTGCGAGAGGTCAAAGTGCTTCGCTCGCTGGAGCACGAGAACGTCGTCAGCCTCAAGGTGCGCGTCGACGCGAGCGCGCGCGACGTCGCGACGACGCGGACGCCGGCGTTGACCGAGCGCGGCGCGGTGCCCTCTTTTCGCTCGTCGCGACCCGACCCGCTCGCCTCCCCGCGCCTCCCCGCGCCGTCCTCACGCCGTCGACCCCGTCGCCGCCGCGCGCGTCTCGTCTCATCTCGCAGGAAGCGTTCCGGAGGAAAGGCAAGCTGTACTTGGTGTTCGAGTACGTAGAGAAGAACCTCCTCGAGGTTTTAGAAGAGCGCCCCGGCGGGTTGTCCCCGGACACGACGCGGCGATACGTGTGGCAGCTCGCGCGCGCGGTCGCGCACTGCCACCGCCTCGGGATCGTCCACCGCGACATCAAACCCGAGAACCTTCTCGTGAACCCGCGGTCGGACCGCGCGAACGCGCTGAAGCTGTGCGATTTCGGGTTCGCGCGTCCGCTGCGCGCCAAGGCTGGGCGGGCGGCTTCGCCTTTGACGGATTACGTCGCGACTCGGTGGTACAGAGCGCCGGAGTTACTCCTGGGGTCGACGTCGTACGGGTTCGAGGTGGACGCGTGGGCGATCGGGTGCATCATGGGCGAGCTCATCGACGGGCAGCCGCTTTTTCCGGGCGAGAGCGACGTGGACCAGCTGTACGTCATTCAGAAGGCGATGGGCGGGCTGACGAAGTCGCAGACGAGCGATTTTTTACGGAATAAGCGGTTCGCGGGTCTGAAGTTCCCGGACATGTCCACCCCGGACGGGATCGAGAGGAGGTACGCGGGGAAGTGCTCGAACAAGGGCATGGCGTTCATGAAGGCCACGCTCGCGATGGACCCGAAAGAGAGGCTGACGTGGCACGGGATGCTGACGCACCCGTACTTCCAAGGCTGCGAAGGGTTCGATCCGGACTTACCCAAGCAGAAGCCCGCGGCGGCGGCGGCGGCGGCGATCGCGACGGAGCGACCGAGCGGCGCGGGGAAGCACGGGCGCGGCGCGGGCGGGAAGAAGCCGCACGTGACCTCTAGCGCGGCGGCGGCGGTGGTCTCCCCGCTCGAGCGCGCGCGGCTCGCGAAGATTGCGATGGAGGAGGAGGAGGAGAAGCGCCGGCGGCGCGCGAGAGAAAACGCGGCGCGGCTGCAACGCGAACGCGAAAAGGAGGAAAAGGAAGCGATAGCGCGCGAGAACGAGGCGAGACGCGCGCGCGAGAAGGCGAGGGAAGACCTCGAGAAGGAAGCGCGGCGCGCGAGGGAGCGACGCGAGCGCGAGGCGCGCGAGCGCGCGGAGCGAGAGCGCGCGGAGCGAGAAGAACGAGAGTTTAAAGCCGCGGAGGCGCGCGAGGCGGCGCGGGCGTTGGAGCGCGAGGAGCGCGCCGCCGCCGCGCGCGAGGCGGTCGCGCTGTCCGAGCGGTACAACAACACCAACACGGAGAGTGGCGTCGCGTCGGCGTCGTACGTCTCCGCGGCGCCGAATCACGGCGCGCGCGCGTCGGAAGGAGGAAGCCGCGGGCGCGTCGGACCAGGCGCGACCCGACGAGGCGCCGGTAGCCCGGAGCTGGACAACGCGCCCTCCCTGCCGAGGATACACGACCGGCGCGCGGGCGCGCCCGCGCCCGGCGGCGCGCGCCGCGCGTCGCAGCAGCAGGATCTGCTCCTCCAAGCGTACGGCGGCGGCGTGACCGGCGCGCGGCTCGGCGGCGGGCACTCGGGTGCGTTCTATACACTGGTCCCCATACGACCGCGTTGGCGTGGTGAACGCCGTTTCTGAAGGACTTTTGCCGTCGTGTCTCTCCGCCCACCCCTTCCTTTCAATCCCCGGCCGCGACGCCTTTCAACTCCAACTGACGCCTATGAACTCCACCCCGACGTTCGCTTGTATAGAACGGCACTCGGAGACGTCCGTCCGCGGCGCCGGCGCGGCGCGACACGCGCCCGCGGACATGATGGCGAGCGGCCGCCGCATCGACCCGACGCCATCCTATCGCATCGGCGGCATCAGCATCAGGCACCCGGGCGGCGCGGGCGTCGGGTCGTCGTCCAGCGGGTCGTCCGTGTACGCGGAGCGGCCGTCGCAGAAACTCCCGCCGCCGCGCCGCGCGGGCGCGCTTCCGGACCTCGCGAACGGTCGCCCGTCGAACCACAGCAGACTCCCCGCGATCAACGGCGCGACGACCCGAGACCGAGACCGAGACCGAGGCGGCGGCGACGCGTCCTCCGGGACGGGCGGGTTCGACAAGTCTAAGTACGCCGTCCAGGCGATACCGAGCTTCGACGGCGGGCGGCGCCGCGGCGTCGCGCCCGGGTTTTCCTTCGGCGGCGGCGGCGGCGACCGGGATCCGTTCGGCGCGACGTCGCCGATGCGCGACGCGACGGATAAGATGGCGGGGTTGGGCGTGCAGGGCGTTGGGGGGCGCGCGGGGGGGAGGAGGGTGGGCGGGGGAGGAGGGGGGACGTGGAGGTGAGACGGACGGACCCCCGGGGACGCGTTGACCGAGTCTGGTTGAATGAAAAACTCGCCAGACCAGTACGTGTAGTAGCAGTGCAAGAGAGACGAACGTTGTTGCGCTCGAAAAGAACGGACCTCTCCTGACGACTCGTCGCCGCGCCCTCGCACGCTCGCGCGCGACGACATGACTTTCGTGACCGTCGCCACACCCCGAGTGCGGTGACGCGCGCGATGAACCGCCCGCGCGGCCGGGCGGCGGCGTCCACGCCGAGCCCCGCGGGTCGGACGTCGCGAGCGAATGAAGCGGGCGAGATCGACGAGGCGTCAACGTCGGCCGACGCGCCGGTCACGCCGTCGCAGCTTCCGATGTCCGCGCTCCCCGCGAACTTCGCGGACATTGACCCCGCGTTCTTAGAAGCGATCGGCAAGGAGGAGCGAGCGAAGCTCAAGGCGCAGTATCGACGCGCGGGCAGGAGCGTCCGGACGCCGCGCCGGACGGACGGCGTCGGAGGAGGCGCGACGACCGCGAGCGCGTTCACCTCCCCGGGAGACGTCGGCATCGCGAGCTTCTTCAACGACGTCGGCGCGAGGGTCAAGCTCGCCGCGGACGAGGTCGGCACGAGGGTCGGGTTCGGCCGCCTCCTCGGCCGCGGCGAGGACGCGTCGCCGTCGACGCCGAACCCAACAAACGCCGCGGCCTCGACGGTCACGGCGCTGACGCCGACGACGTCGCGCGGCGACGTGGACGAGAGCAGGCTCGGGACGATTCGCTCGCGCACGGAGCACTTCGCGCGGCTGCGCGCGACCGCGGCGTTCATTCGCGAGACGGAAGCGAGAGTCCGCGCGGAGGACGCGCGGAGGGAGGCCGAGGAAGGGCTCACGGTGATGCAGTCCCCGGACGCGAACGGCGTCGTGACGTACACGTCCACGCCCGCGTCGCGCGGGCGGCGGCGGCGGGCGACGGACGCGACGACGAAAAACGCGCCGCCGCCGCCGCCGAGGGCGACGGAGCAGCCCTCGGAGACGTTCGTGAGCATCTGCGACGCCGCGGAGAAGCTCGCGTCGTCGCGACGCGCGATCGAGACGTCGCTCATGCCGCAGTACTACGCGTTCGTGAACTCGTTGCGAGAGTCCGCGGCGGCGGCGGCGGAAAACGAAGACGACGAACAGCTCCAGACGAACGTGGAGACGCACCTCGCGACGTTGCTCCTCGTCGAGACGGAGCTCCAGAGCGAGATGAAGCGCTTGAAAACGAACCACTTGAAAGCTGTCGTCTTGCGCGCGAAGCCGGACTGCGCGTACGAGGCGAGTCTGAAGAAGAACGTCGCGTACGCGTACCAAATCGCGAGGACGGATCTCAGCGCGCAGTTTAAACGCGCGAGGGACTCGGTGAGCGAGATGCTGAAAGGGAACGCCGCCGCGAAGGTCGTGTCCACGCAGCGCGTGCTGCGGGCGTCGGACTCCGCGTACGACGAGCTGGAGAGGTTTTATAAGACCACGGTGAGGCTCCGAGGGGAGTTTTTAGGACACCCCGGGATGCGGGAGGGCGGCGAGGCGGGCGCGGGCGTTCGCGTCGCCGCCGCCGCGCGGGAAGCGGCGCTCGCGACGCGCACCGCGCTCAGGCACTGCTTCCACGAGACGACGATCATCAAGCACGGCGGCGCGGGAGCGCGCGCGGGCGCGGGTTTAGGCGCGAACGAAGTCCCCGAGGGCGTGGAGGAGTCGTGGCGCGCGCACATCGCGTCTCTGGACGAGGAGCTGTCGTCGGCGCGCGTCGGCGCGAGGTCGGGGGCGTCGTCCCCGGCGACCAGCGTCGCGTCCACGCCGCGGCGCGGGAATAGTCCCGGCACCGACGGCGATGCTCCGAGCGTCGTCGTCGTCTCCACCGCGCCCCCCCCCGCCGAGATGGCGTCCGCGGCGTTAGAGCAGCTCCGAGGCGCGCTGCGCAACGCGATCGACGCGGTAGAGGAGGCGACGAGGGCGTGCGCGTCGCTCGCCGCCGCCGCGTCGACGGATGCTCTCGGGAACGTCGTCGACGAGGTAACGCTCCATGCGGCGCCGTTAGGGTACCGCCGGACGACGACGCACCTCGTCCCCGTGAAGGACAAGACCGCGGCGCTGTTCCACGCGCTGACGGTGATCGTGGACGGCGAGCGAAGAGGAGGAGGAGGAGGGGGGAACGGCGGCGGCGGCGGCGGCGGCGCGCGGGGGAGAAACGCGAGGACGCCGCCGTCGACGCGTCGGACGTCGCCGAGCCGCGTCGCGCGCGGCGGCGGCGCGGCGGCGGGCGCGGGCGCGGCGGGCGACGCCGCCGCGGGCGCGAACAAGCTCGCGAGGATGTTCGGTCGTCTGTTCGGCAGAGGGAAGGACGAGGACGCGGGCGTGGCGCGCGGGAGAAGCGCTGGGTACGACGCGATCGCGAGCAGACGCGCCGAGCGGCGAGGCGGTCGAAACTGATTTAGAACATACTGTAGCAGGGCGAATCTTCGCGCGTTGCATGCATCACAACCTATCGTAGCGCGAACGCGGAAGAAACTCACGAGACCCGCCCGGCGTCGGCGTTCGCGTCGCGTCGCGTCGCGACCGACCGATCGCGACTTACGCGGAGAACCCGCCGGACGCGCCGATGCTGCGGTTCACGGTCCACACGCGAATGAGGCAGTCGGTGTAGCCCGTGAAGAGGGTGCCGCCGTCCGCGGACCAGTTCAGGGACGTGCAGAACGGCGGGATGGACTTCTTCCCGACCGGGGGGAACTCCGGGTGAAGCTCGTCCACGATGGACTTGGACTCGAGATCCCAGATCTTCACGCACGATTGCGTCGCCGCGCACAGCCAGTACCGGTTCGGGGAGAAGCACAGGGCGTAGATGATGTCCCCGGCGTCGAGAGAGTACAGACGCTTCCCTTCCGCGAGATCCCACAGCATCGCGACGCCGTCCTTCCCGCCGGACGCGCAGAGAGACCCGTCGGGCGACACCGTCACCGTGTTGATGTACCCCGTGTGCCCGACGAGGTTCGTGCGAAGCTTGCAGTTGGTCAGGTTCCAAACCTTGACGAGCTTGTCCCAGCCGCCGGACACGATGATCGGGTTCGACGTCACCGGGGAGAACCTCACGCACGACACCCACTCGGTGTGGCCCTCCTGCTCCTGGATCGTGTACTTGCACTCCCCGAGCGTGTTCCACAGCTTGATCGTCTTATCGCGCGAGCCGGAGACGATCTGGCGGTTGTCCACGGAGAACGCCACGGAGAGCACATCCTTGCCGTGCCCGACGAAGCGCCTCGTCGTGGAGCCGGTGTTCAGGTCCCACAGGCGGAGCGTGCCGTCCCACGACCCGGAGAGCGCGAACTGGCCGTCGCTGGAGATGACGACGTCCTGGACGAAGTGCGAGTGCCCGCGGAGGGATCGGAGCGGGTACCCGTAGTTGCCCTCCTCGCGCGTGAGCGTCCATAGGATCACGGTCTTGTCTCGGGAGGAGGACAGGAGCATGTCCGAGTTGTCGAGCGGGCACGCGAGGGAGGTGACCCAGCCCTCGTGCCTGCGGCGGAGAGAGAGAGAGAGAGAGAGGTGCGATGAGACGGTCAGCGGCGTGCGCGATCGAGGGGAGGGAGGAGGGTGTTTTCCAATCGATCGATCCCTTCAAACCCTAGAACGAAAAAAGCGCGGACGCGTTCGCGCGGACGGAGACGCGAGGAGACGCGAACGAGGCGAGATGACGCACCCTTTGAGGGTACCGCGGAGGTTAAGCGACTCAGCCATCGTGTCGTTACTAGTTTCTGCGTGTCGCGACGGTGCGTCAGCGAAAGAGGGCGAGGTCACGGCGGGGGGTTCGGGTTAAGAGGCATCAATCATTCAGAACGCACTCTGCTGAGAAAAAAGTAAAATAAGTTGGGCCCCCCCCCAACAGGTTACAGATGCCGCGCGGAGTCCGACAAATAGACTACGAGTCACTCCACCCACGCTCAGACGGCGTCCGCGCCGCGAGGCGACGACACCTCGCGTCCGCGACGTCGTATCGCAACGCGGCGACGTTCGCGGTGGGGACGTTCCGGTCTCAAGGCGCGCGCGGCGCGCACGGCGAGTCGGCGTCTCACGCGAGGAGGAGGAGGAGCGCGATCGTCTGCTCGTAGAAAAAACGCGCTCGTGGCTCACAGCTGGCGAGGAGGAGTCGAGAGGTCGGGTCGGGAGGCATCCGAGTCATGGCGTTCACGACGTTCAGCCTCGTCGGCAACGGCCTGCTGCTGATCTTAATCTTCGGTCTGGTACGTCGCGAGGGATTCGCGTGGATGCGGCTCGGAGGCGGCGACTCCTCCCCCTCCCCGCCCCCGCGACGCCGCGTCCGCGGCCGATCGAATATTTTCACGATGCGCGAGAGACGTCCACCTATCTAGCCCCCATCGCTCACCCCCCATCGCTCACCCCCCAC
>MDSW01092052.1_pt1 | contig 16459 bp, 13 predicted proteins | sample 811171 | NCBI WGS metagenome assembly MDSW01 (sample SAMN05326641, study PRJNA326480) | marine metagenome | isolation source: seawater | place: Atlantic Ocean: North West | collected 2012
AGATCGGAGCCATCCATTTTTATCATTGACAAAACACGAGCCCCATGAACAAAATACGCAAGATTTTGCGCATTGCCGTTTTATGGAGACAAGACATGTATGAAATGAAGAAGTTCCTGGCCATGTTGGCCACCATCCTCTGTGCATTTGCACTCAGTGCCTGCGGTATGGACGGCCTGAAAAACCAGGTAGACAACACTGCTTCCCTCGCTGCTATCGATACAGACCAAGATGGTTTAACCGATTCCGAGGAAGCCGAGCTCGGCACCGATCCAAACGATGCGGACAGCGACGATGATGGCATCAACGACGGCGACGAAGTTGAAGCCGGCTGGGATCCATTGGACACCGACACCGATGATGACGGTGAACTCGATGGCGACGAATGGGGCGAAGAAGAAACAGAAGAAGAAGCGTGCCCATGTCCACCGGAAGTAGACGCTGAAGACGAAGATGATGACTTCGACGGTGAAGAAGAAGGCGAATGGGATGACTTCGAAGATGCTGAAGAAGGCTGCGAGGACGATGAAGACGAAGAGTTCGAGGGTGAGTGGGACGACATGGACGAAGGCGACTTCGAAGATGAAGATTCATGCTGCAGCTGCGAATGCGAGGACGACGAAGAAGAAGACTTCGACAATGAAGAAGATTACATCGAAGCACTCGAAGAAGCCTGTGATTACGGTATCGACGAAGCATGTGAAGAACTTGCTGACGTTTTAAGCGAAGATGAAAATGCTTGTGATGAAGATTCTGAGGAAGAAGCTGATGTTGAAGATGCTGAAGAAGGCGAATGGGATGACTTCGAAGACGTAGAGAATAACTGCGGCGAAGAGTACCCAGAAGATGAAGCCGACATTGAAGATGAAGGTGGAGAAGGCGAATGGGATAGCGAAGACGCCGAATACCCAGAAACAGAAGCGGAAGACGAAGACTCAGAACTGGATGAAGCTTTGTTTGAGCTTGAAACGGCCTGTGAAACAGGTGACGAAGATGCTTGTGAAGAACTCGCGTCTATCTTCATGGACGATGAAGGCGACTGCGACGACGAAGATGATGTTGAAGACGCGGAAGTTGAAGCATCTGAATTCTAATCAACATTTTGAGAAACCAAAAGAAAGGAGGGCTTAAGCCCTCCAATCAAACCCTCCCCAACATTCCCCCACTGAGCAATGCCCTGCTTAGCGGGGGAATTTTCTATTAAGTGCTAACAGAACACTCCATCGCCTCTGGATACAGAGCCCCATGACTGAATGGCTTGGCATCCATCTTCTTCTGCAACTCGCCTAGATCGCCTCTAAACTTATCCATGCATGCTTTCCCTTTTGGATCCAAAGCTAGATTCGCGTGGTCATCCACCAAACGATTAAGCGGAACAAAGGTGAGCACTGATGTGTTGATGTAACGCTGATATGCATCGACGCTTGGTCGACTGCCATCCGCAGGAACAATGCTCGGGATATACTGGGGCAGCGTTGTGTAATTCCAAGTAATGTTGCCCACGTTTTCGTGCTCCACAGCTGCGGTCTGAATCAAAACCATGGACAGCTTCGCAACGCCCTCACGGGTCAAGCCGCCCGCGTAATCAGAGACACCATTTGGAATGTATTGATTCAAGTCTGCATACCATTTCTGCATCTGGGGATCGGCCGCAATGGCCTCATCAGAATCGTAATAGGTCTCAATATAGGAACGCACATAGTCCTCAATCACATTTTGTATATCCGAAACGTTTTCAAGATACGGGTAGTCTAGCGGCTTTCCATCAACGCCCTGCGCACCCACCATACCTCGGCGCTCGGCGTCAGCCTTGGGGTCCATCCGTGAAATATCAAAGGAACCCGCATAATCATTCATAACCTTGTAGATCTCCTTGCGTTCATAGCTGAAGATATTAGGCAGCGACGATGAATCGCTCATGATTAGATTGGGCACCTTATAGTTATTTGTCGACAACGTGAGGTGATAGTGAGGGTGCAACAAGCGACGGATCGGATGGTCAGCATCAAGATTATTCGTTGTCACGCCGGCAAACGTTCCACTCACCAAGAGATGCGTGTTGGCTAGGTGACGAATCATCGTCATGTCTGTTGAAAGCGAACAAAGCGCTATTTTCTGTACTTGTTCCCAGTCCTCACTTTGTGGGGTGACGACCCTACCCTGATACTCAATATGAGTTGTGTTCATGCGCTTTTCTGAGGGTGAATAACTGAAGTAAGCCTTGCAACCCAATGGGGATAACCCTTCACGCACTGGCACACCTTCCAACGACGACATATCAATCACGTATTCGTTAGGCTTAGAACCAACTTTCTCAATATAGGCCGCGAAAGGTCCGGAAAGAGCAAGGGTACCCAAGACGTCGTCGGGACGGGCACTGACCTCAGGTGGCACCACCGGTACAGGCAAGAGTTCGCGATAAGCTGCAGGAAAAGCTTCATCGATAACTGCATCGTGATTTGCTGGAACTTGCGGCAATCCATCGGCATGGAGCGAGAATGTGCCTGAAAGCCAGCGAATCATAGCAAACAGATATTGCTTGGCTTTCGATTCTTCTGCCGCCGGTACCCCATCAGTCGTATAGATATTGGGAATATCAATTCCCGGAAATTTGTCGGAGAACCGAATCATGGGAAGCTTCTCATTCACCGGCGCCTCAATTTTCTGAATCTCAGCAGACTTAAAAACGTAAGCCACAATATTTGCCCAAAACTTTTGCTTCATCCGGTAGACAAATCCCGGCTCAACTTTCTCTAAAGGCTGCACATCTTGCGGTGCACGAACCATCGCGTCCGAAGACGCGATGGCCGAGACACCCGTAGGAGCCGCAACTTCCGAAACAGAGGAAACAAAGGAATCTGCTTGGGGAACTGAAACAGCAGGTTGACTTGACGCAGAAGTGGGTGAGATCGCAGAAAAGGACGACATCTTATAGGCTCCAAATATTATTCTTATTGTTATTTTTATCAGCAGCCCCAGCTAGATAGCCGGTCCTGCCCATTACTTATCGGTCTCAAATTTCACATGTTGTGTATTTTTTTTGGGGGCCGGGTTTAGCCGGCCTTCTCTGAGAGCGGAACCCAACTCTCCTTTGACCCCATCAATTTCAGCTAAGCCCTTATTTATAGTGGACAATCCATACTCGGCGGCAAGGTGAAATCTTTCTCAGGAAATCTTGGCTACCTGCCCCTATCCATAGCCCTTCCTCAAGGGTATAAGACCGACCCATCAGGTGTGCCTATTTTCAAATCCTGATGCTGAAAGGACAACGAAAGTGACGACTCAATATAAACGCTCCACTATTTTCTTGGCCGCCATGGCCAGCGCCATGCTCCTGGCTTGCCAGCCTGCTAGCCAAGCTACGGCCGCTCCAGAGAATGCTTGCGAGCAGTATGCAGACAAACTCTGTGCTGAACTTGGTGAGCAAACACCGGGTTGCAAGGCAGCCAAAGATACGACCAACCTCATGCCAGCTGCCGCTTGTTGGGCCGGCTTCAATGACATGACAACCACCAAAGAAAAAATTGCAGCCATGGGTGCCAAATGCACTGAGCTTATCGACAAGCTTTGTGCCGACCTTGGACCAGAGACCCAAACATGCGGCATGGTTCGTGAGAAGACCAAGCAATTCCCACCTGAGCGATGTGTACAGATGCTCGGTCAATACAAGCAAGTGCTTGCAGAATTGCAGCGTATGGAAGCTCAAAACAAACCTCTTAGCCCAGAAATCGCGGCTGAGTTAGGCGCGGGTGAAGTGGCATCCCTTGGCGGCAAAGACGCCAAAGTAACGGTTGTTGAATTCTCTGACTTTCAGTGCCCCTACTGCACACGTGCAGCAGTTGCCACCAAAGAAATCCATAAAAAGTACGGTGATAAAGTTCGTGTTGTATTTAGACACTTCCCACTCTCTTTTCACAAAGAAGCACACTTAGCCGCACAAGCATCTTTAGCAGCCAACGCTCAAGGCAAGTTTTGGGAATTCCACGATGAACTCTTCCAAAATCAAAAAGCAATGACTGAAGCAGACCTTAAAAAGTATGCAAAGAAGCTTAAGCTTAACATGAAAAAGTTCAACGCAGCTCTTACCAACAAAACCTACAAGGATGCGGTTGATGCCGACATGAAGCTTGGTGAAAAAGTAGCGGTAAGCGGTACGCCGACTATGTTCGTAAATGGTCAGCGCGTCAGCAATCCTACAGATGTCAAAGCCATCTCAGAAATGATTGATAAGGCACTCTAATTGAGCGCCAAATCAAATCAAAGCAGTATGACAATGGCCGCTCAATCCAATTTTAGGCTTGAGCGGCCTTTTTCTTGTTTTCTTGTTCAGGCAACCGTAGCCCTGGGAATACTCGTTTTGCCGGGCTGTGCCTCCTCCCCCCAGGCTCCACCAAAAGCCGTAGCTCACACACCAGCCGAAGCCATCGTCAATCAGATTTGGGACATCACCCATACCGATGAGCTATTTGAATCGCTCCCGCTCAAAATGCCCATTCAAGAAATGCTGGATGACCGTTTTCGTGATCTTCCTGTGGACTATCAAGCTAAGATTCACGCGTTGCTGGATAAAAACATGGAGTCAAACAAACTCCAGCGAATGCTCAAAAGCCATCTCCTCAAAGATTTTAAGCTCGCAAAAGCACAAGACGTCGTTGAGTTTTACGAAACCCCGCTTGGGAAATTTTACGGAGCAGCCGGTCATGCCTTCGACCCACAAGATCCCGTTTTTAAGGTTTTCGTTGAGGGGCCTCAGCCCAATCCCGCCCGCTTCGAGCAACTCGCCCAACTTTTAACTGCATCGGGCTCGGCTAAGTTTGCATCCCTTACCCTCATCACCCCCATTGAAACCGTGTTCTTTGAACTGGAACATCAAAAAAGGTTGGCTGGGCAAAAACCTCATACAGAACCAGCGTCGGAGCTGCGTAAATCGATGCAAAGCGTTGTCAAAGCCATGCACAAAGCGATGCTCTTAACTGCAAGTTTTGTCTACCGAGATCTGAGTGAAGACCAGATGAAGACCTTAATCAAATTCGAAAACAGCTCTAGCTCCAAGTGGTACAATACAGCTTTACTTAAAGCCTACGAGAAAACACTCCAAGTTTCGATGCGCCGGTTTACCCGACAATTGCTAGCTTTCATTCAGAAAGAGCCGCTCGCGCCCGCTCCCTAGAACTGTCTTACCTTAAAGCTTCAGCTCGATTTGCAACCCGCAAGACAATGGATAGAATCAGTCTAAACATTTTACCCACGGGATTTTGTCCTTATGACATCGATTTTCGGCACCGGCTCACAAATCAAACAGCAGCTCAGCTACCGAAAATTTCAAAGCAACGAACTCAAAATTTTAATTCCAGGCAAAAAGTATCATTTGCAACGAGAGAGCCAGCGGGCCCTGGAAGCTTTGGGGCATCAGGTCCATTACCTACCAGTCCCAGAAACAGCCAGTGAACTTGTACGGGAATTGATCAAGGCCATGGTTCAATTCAAGCCGGATATGCTCTTGACCATCAATCATATCGGGTTTGATGCGGCTGGAACCATTGGACAGATATTCGAAGAGCTCCAACTGCCCGTGGCAGCTTGGTACGTGGACAGCCCTGAATTTGTACTGGGTGACCAAGGTATACCGGCTAAGTCCATGACGACTCTTTTTATGTGGGAAAAAATGCTTGTGCCTAAGCTGAAATCTTTGGGGGTAGAAGATACATACTACTTACCTCTGGGAACGGATGTCTCAGTTTTTAAACCGCGCAACTTAAGCCAGAGTCAGGCACTGTGTTTTGTGGGCGACAGCATGACTCGAGCCCGTGACAAATGGAATGCGCGCATTCCTTCTAAGCAACTTCATCTTGTCAAAGAGTTTGCCCAAGCACTGTACCTCGATCGAAATGCCGATATCGCGGAGCGCATCGCACAAAACACACCAACGCCAGATCTTGAACTCACTCTAAACTTAGTCGCCGCCAGCACTTGGACAGCCACTGCTCAATACAGAAACGAACTGCTCAAGAATTTTGATTCGCCAGCCTTGAAAATTTATGGAGATGACAACTGGCCTCAAATCATGCCTCACTCACAATTTATGGGGCCCGTAAATTATGGTGAGGACTTGAGCCAAGTCTACGAGGGTTCAACAATCAACCTTAATGCAACCAGTCTACAAATGCAGACCGCGGTAAACCAACGTGTCTTTGATGTACCCGCCTCAGGGGGACTCATCATCACAGATGCCCAAGCCGATGCCATGGAACATTTTGACCCCGGTCAGGAAATCGTAACCTATGGATGCACTGAAGAGCTCAAAGACAAAGTAAAATACTTTCAAGACAATGAAACTCAACGGTCCGCAGTTATTCAAGCAGCCTATAGACGGGTTCATGCTTGTCACACCTATGAACACCGATTGGCTAAACTTCTCGAATGCATGCAAAAAAGGCACGCCTAGAACATCTTTTCTTCTTCCCATGAGTCGCAGCCCAATGGGCGTCCCGATTATCAAGACTGCATCGATATCGGGCGAGCTCCTTTAAAACTCAAAAAAAACCAGCAATATCAAAACCTTAAGGTACTTGCGGCGGTAATGGTTTTCTAGGATAATTGAGCGGGGAAGTTTTATCTAAATTTGTAATCTCAAACCGGTGGAGGCATCCAGCCGTGGCGAGCGACCATGTATCTGAAAAGTTCGATCCTGAACTTTACGAGAATTACATACGCGACGTGCAGATCTCTCGGTCTAAGTTCGGGTACTGGATTATTTTCATTCTGGTACCTCTTGGCTCGCTGCGTGACATGGTCAACACACCCGACCAAGTGCAAGAGATGGGAATCCTCCGCCTCATCACAACAGCCGTCTCCATCTTACTCTATCGATTTTTCTTTAGTCCCAACCAACATAAAATCGCGCATCATTCCGCCTTTGCGGTCGCGGTATGGGTACTGTGTCTCAATGAAATGGGAATCATCACGAGTGGCTCTTTTTCAAACCAACTCTTCTTTGGGCACATCATTGTTCTGCTAACTTGCGGACTTTTGACCTGTTGGCCCGCGAAAACAATGGCATTGATGGCCATCATCACACCTCTCATTTATGTCATACCCGGAATCATCATTTTTGACTCCATCGAATACGACGTGATGTCTCAACAGGCCTATCTTATGGTTTTTGTTGGTGCACTTGGAACAATGGCTTCTCACTTCGAGACCAAACTTCGGCAAAACGAATTTCACGCCCGACATTTACTGGCGCTAAAGACAACTCAACTCGAGGAAATGTCCGGGGCACTTCAGGGCAACATAGACAAGCTGAAAGAAAACGATGAAGCAAAAACCCGCTTTTTTGCAAACATTACCCACGAACTTAAAACACCGTTGACCATGATTTTATTGCCCTTGGATGGCATATTGTCCAACAGCTCTGACCTCAAAGATGAGACTCGTGAGAAGTTAAGTATTTTGCAAAGACAGGCCAGGCAACTTCTGGCTCTGGTCAATGACATCCTTACCCTCGAGCGCTTAGACCACCATGCCATTGCGCGTTCTCAACGCCCCGTCGACGTCAATCATTTTATCCGCTCACTACTAAGTGGCTACCAACCCCTCGCCGACGAGCAAGAAATAGAGTTGATTCTTTCGGGAGCTCCTACTCCTGCCGTCATTGAAATTGACCCTCAGCATCTGCAGACGATTCTTAACAATCTGCTCATCAACGCTTTCAAATTCTCCGAGAACGGGGACCAAATCAATGTTCATGTGCACGTCAAAACGGATGTATGCCAGCTCATCGTTCGAGATACCGGTATTGGGATATCCAAAAGTGATTTGCCACAAATATTCAATCGATTTGCGCAGGCAGAAAATCCAGAGACCAAACGAGGTGGAGGGTTTGGGATTGGACTCTCCGTCACCAAAGAACTCATCGAACTCCACAATGGAACGGTAGAAGTCGACAGCTCTATTCGCGAAGGTACAAAGTTCACACTGACTTTTCCAAGAAGCAGCAAAACCGAAGTCATGGATAGCCCAGAGAACTGGAACGCAATCCATTCGGCTCGGGATGTTCTAAAAGGTAAGTCTTCAGGTCCTGAAGAATTTTATCCACCAACAAACGCATCCAGAGAACGAATTTTAATTGTCGAGGACAACGACGAGCTGCGTTCCTATCTTCAAGAAGTCTTGGAGCCCTATTACACCGTCCTCTCTGCAAGCTCCGGAGATGTCGCACTGGATCTCATCGACAAACGGTCACCGGATCTTATTATTTCTGATGCCATGATGCCCGGCATGTCTGGCTTCGAACTGATTCGCCGTATTCGACAAACTCGCTCCATGACCGATCTACCATGCATCCTTCTAAGCGCTCGTGCAGAAGACGAAACCATTGAAGACAGCATCGCCTGTGGAGCAAACGATTACATCGGGAAGCCATTTAGCCTGGAGACCCTACTCGCCCGAGTTGAAGTTCAACTCCGTCTTAGGTCCATCGCTACAGAGCTGGCACGAGAGAGAGTGGCCTCTGCTATGGGTGCATTAGCCTCTGGACTGGCTCACGAATTACGTAATCCGCTGAACGTCATTATCAATGGCTTGCCCACGATCCGAGCAAACATAGAAAATCAAGATTTTCAGCAAACATCGAAAATGCTGGAAATCATTCAACGCAGTTCTCACAAGGTCTCTCATTTCATTGATGAACTTATTCGGTTCGGTACCGACGAATTGTCCTTGGCAAATTGGGAGCCGAACGTCGCTATTTTGTCAGCGTGGGAAGCGGAGAAGCTTCCCAATGACAACCCAACGATTAAATTCTCTTTGGATTATCCTGGCTCAATTCAAGCATTCGGCTCCAAGGTTGATGAGAGTATTCAGCATTTACTTCGTAATGCCATCACCGCAGCGGGTCCCAAGGGAGACATATTGCTCTCTACCCAGGAACAAGATGGGGGCGTTTCAATTCTTGTGATCGATAACGGTCCGGGTATTGCGAGTGAAACCGCTCAGCGTATTTTTGACCCGTTCTTTACGACTCAAACAGAAACCAACGCGGCTGGCCTTGGGCTGCACATGGTTCAGTGGGTTACGAGATTGCACGGCGGGCACATTAAATTAGAAACGGAACTTGGCAAGGGCAGTCAATTCAAAATTTGGCTTCCAAAAATCCCCCAGCGGCGTGCGAAGGATTTACAAGAGTTCAAAGCCAGTTAAACAACCCGGCTCAGTTGCGTTTCGAGAAAATCGATAAGCACGTCCCGGCCTCCGCCACCCTGAAACCCCAAAAACCGCAGGCCAATGCCGCCTCCCCTACAATGGACGATGGTACAATCGGCCCGCAAGGGTTGCCTCGGCAGTAAAAGCTCAAAGATAGCAGTCTGAGAGATATATGAGGCTGGAATCGGCTTTTCACTGCCTGGGTCAAAGAATGCCCCCGTCAAACTGATATCCTTTGTTGTTCCAGTCCAAGTATTACCTGAAATGACCAACTTACACGGGACATCTACTTTACAGCGCTCTATTTCGCGGCGCTCTCGTCCTCCCCAAGACAACATCATGGCTCGAGCCCTCCTGACTCAAATTTTAGCACAAGCTAAGAATAAATCATCCCCTTCGGTCCCACCGTACGGTTAGGGACATCCTGAATTACAAGGAATTCCGATTATTTTCCACGTTGGTATTCAGAGCAGTGTTCTGGCTCAATCTGCAGACTGAGCAGGGACTTGACCACCAAGATGCTGGCGTAAAATCGTTTCAAGTTCACTCAGTGCAACGGGTTTTGATACGTGTGCCGTGGCACCTGCATGTTGGAATGCCTCTTGGTCCTCGGTCTCTGCGTGCCCCGTCAGAGCAATGATCGGGGTAGGCTCACCTTGCGTACTTTTGCTTTCTTTTTCACGAATTAATCGGGTCGCCTCGAAGCCATCCATCACTGGCATATCGCAGTCCATAATGACTGCCTCAAAATCTTGGTTCATCATAGCCAGCAAAGCATCATGACCGTTGCCCACCAACTCAACTCCGAACCCCATTTGACCGAGAAGTCTCCGTACTAATTTCTGCGCCATGACGTCATCGTCAGCTACAAGGATTTTCGGCCGAGGGGTACTTGCCTCTTCCACCGGTAAAGTTACCACCGATGGTTTTTCCTCCACCACGGGAAGCTTAAGTTTAAACCAGAATCTAGCGCCGCTTTCAGGTAAATTATCGGCCCCTATCTTGCCGCCAAGCCCCTCAACAATTTCTCGGCAAACCGATAAGCCCAAGCCATAACCAGCATCTTCTTGAGTTCCTCGCACACCTCGGTCAAACAGTCTCTCTTGGAGTTCAGAATGCAAACCGGGACCTGAATCCAAGACAGAAATCATCAAATGGGCGTTTTGTCCGACCTGTCGACCTTCTACTTTTAGACGAACTTCACCCGAGGTTGTGAATTTAATGGCATTGGTCAACAAATTCTGGACCACGCGCCGTAACAAAACCTCAGGCACCAACACTATCGCGGGGGCTTCTGAAGCATAATCAAAACTCAGCTTGATGGCCTTGTCGCCAACCAACACTCGGCTCATCTGAACTTGGCTCTCGAGCAGTCGCTTCATATCAACCACCGCACTCGGAGCCGTCATGGACAAATCCGGTGATGTTTGAAGCTTCAGAAAATCGTGAACCAGACTTAAGATATCGCCACCGGAGCGCCTAATGGATTCTGTCCACTCCATCTGCTCAGGACTGAGGTGTGTACCCAGGAGTAGCTCGGAAAAGCCCACGACCACTTGTAAAGGCGTTCTGAAGTCATGACTCAATGATGCAAGGTTGGCCAAAAGAGAATCACGTTCAGCTAACTTTAACCGCAAAGCTTCCAGTTCTTGGTTGAGCTTATCAACTTCTTGATTGGCCTCATCGACCTCACCAAGAGTCGCCTCTTCAAGATAGCGAAGTCGAGCCCGAATCATTGAAGCATTGCGAACCACATAGCCAAGCTTTTGGTAATCAATGGGTTTCATAAGGAGATGAGAAATGCCCAATTCGAAATAGCTCTCACGCACTCGGGAATCGCGGCTCTTGGTCAGCAGGATCACTTCGTAGGGAGTATGTAAAAGGTCGGGCAATGTTCCAAGAAAGGTTTTTGAGGAATCATCCTCCAGATCCATCGATAAAACGATGACGTCGAATGCAACGCGTCCCAGAAAAATTTTGGCTTCGTCAGTATTGGAAGCCTCAAATAATTCGGGCCCAAATCGTCTTAATGCGTCTCGAACATCGATTCTTACAGATGGTTCGCTTTCAATAATGAGAACACGTAGGTTGTCCAAGGTAAAACCTCTTCATCTTCCATCCCCATGCCCAATCGTTTCAATCAGCCACAACAACTTGTGGGAGGCGGCAACAAATCGTAGTTCGCCTTGGCGCAAACCAAAGCACAACCGGGTGCCAAATATTCAGAAGCCCCCTCTGCACTATCTAGACCCATCCCACAAGTATTTGGCGCATTTCCGGAGCGACAAATTATTCACAGGTGTGTGAATTCAGGATTTACTCTTAACTTCTCCACACAATTTCAAAAACAATGTCTTCCACGTCGGTGCTACGGTGCTCCAAAGACGCTTACCTACAACGCTGTTTCTTGCAGCCTTTCCAAGCTCTAAAGCTCTTTGCGGATCTCGCAAAAGAGCAATCAAAGTACGGGACCATTGACTGGGGTCATCGCTATCTACAATCAAGCCATTGTGTCCGTCTTGGACCAGCTCTGAAAGCCCCCCCGCGGGCGACGTTACGACCGCCAGTCCTCCAGCCATCGCTTCCAGTAAAGACAAACCAAAGGTCTCGTAGAGCGATGGATTGACCACGACAGAGGCTTGCTCCAATTGCGTCCAAACCTCATCAGAGTTCAGCCAACCACAAATTTCCAACTGCGATTGTAGTTTCGCCGAAGTCTCCGATTTCAAACGTTTATGCCAACGCCTTTCCAACTTAGCGTTTCCTGGGTTGCCCCCAATGAGTATCAATCGAGTATCCGGTAACGTCTCCAACACTTCTTCCATAGCTGCCAAAAGCAAAGGCAGTCGCTTGATAGAATCAAATCTTCCCGAAAATGCGACTGTGGGCTCAAAGACAGTTCTAGCTCCTTGGGCCACCCGGCTTGTACCCAGGCCTCGCACATGAATACGACCATCTAAAGCCGGATACATTTCCAAGATTTCTAAATATACTGCCTGAGAAGTTGTAATGACGGCATCTGCCTCTACAAAGGCTTTCTCCTGAGCCACAAAGCTCATTGTGCGCTCTGTAACCCCGCGAACCCGGTTCATGGCAGCTTGAAAAACATGCACCACCAATACACATGGCACACCCCAGAGAGTTGCAATCTCTTTGGCAAATTCCCAAAGCATTTCATGGTGCACCAAAACCAAATCAGGCTTTACCTTCAAGGCCCACGTACGGGCCTTCTCCAATTGGTCGGGCGTGCTCAACCGAGCAACCGCAAGTCCCTGATGTTGCTCATCCCGCAGTGGGCTGCCCTTCCGATTGGAGCGCGGTCTCCACTGCTCAAAAGAAACGACCCGCCCCTTCATATCAATTTCCGAAAGAGCAGCGGTCAGTTCAGACACAGCCGTTGAAGTCCCTCCACAATGAGCAGGCGAGTGATCTCGGGTTACATGCAAAATCAACATACCAAGCCCTCTAAAAGCGACTCGCTTGGAGCACTGAACCCCGGTCCCGATACCCACTTAAACCACTCTTCTTGAAGTAAGTGATCTTCCAAACCTGGTAATAAGAAAGTATCTGCGCGAGCGTCCAAAAGCTGGGACGCATGGGCTTCAATACACGCACGCTTGACTTGAGCCAGCTCTCCCGCCGGAACAATGACATCACAATCGCTCCTTCGTACACCTAGATTCTCAAAACGAACATCTTGATGCAGCATATAACCTGCTCTTTTTTTGAGCATTTTGAAGGTCGGCGAAAAGAGCCTTTTGGGAAAAACACAATGCATGAGGCGGGTCTTGGACCACTCGAGATTTGTAAAAACCCGGGAAAGAGAATGGGTTAAGGTCACGTGATCAATATGACCATAAACGCCATCCTCTCCCAAGGTGACAACTAAATGAGGGCGAAAACTGCGCATCTGATCTTGGAGTGCTTGAACGAGAAAGTCCTGCTCTAGCTTGGCCAATCCACCATCGGGTAGCCCTAAGAATTCTACGGAATGGGCGCCCATAAGAGCTGCGCTTTTGAGAAGCTCTTGGCGCCGAACACTTCCCAGCTCTGCACCGCGAATTTTTGCATCCCCTCGGTGCATTCCCGCTTCACCATCGGTCGCACAGACCAGCCTGACTTGCGCACCAGATAAACCCAGCTTTTTAAAAGTCGCTGCAACAGCGTAAGCTTCATCATCGGGGTGCGGGAAAAATCCGAGTACACGAGCAAGACCGCCCTCTGCCTCAAAAGAGTCCAACGAGTTCATGGGCAGATCCCACCAAAAGAAATTGTGCTTTCCACAATGCGAGAAAGCATCAAACTAAAATCATCAATGGAGAGCCGGTCGAATGGGCATAGACCGCGCAATTTCAGCTTCAGCGGTCAAAAGCTCATCCACACGGGCGCGGATGTCTTCTTCAGCGAAGTAAAGCCGAGCTAAACGAATAAACAAACCGTGATGCCGAGCCTCTGCTTTTGCTAAAGCCGCATAAAACTCTCGCCATTGGGTGTCCTCAAGATGCTTGCCCAGCAAATAAAATCGTTCACAGCCACGGGCTTCTACAAGTCCGAATACCAATAAGCGGTCCAATAGATAATGCTCCGAATCTTTACGTCGAATCAGTTTATGCAGCGCGGTCATGTAAGCGTCAGGCTCGTCATGCCCAATCCAATCATCTGACTTTTCAAGGCGTTGCAGCACTTCTCGAAAATGAGAGAGTTCTTCACGAGCCAAATCGACCAGGGCATGAACAAGCTTCGGGCGATTGGGCTGATGGGCCACCAAAGTCATGGCCGCCGCCGCCACCTTACGCTCATTGTGGGCGTGATCTTTCAAGAACGTGTTCAGATCCTCACCAACCACCTTCACCCACTCTAAGGGCGTATCGTAACGAAGCTTTAACATGAAAAATCCTTTAGCAGCCCCGAACTCCCTTGAAAACACAAAAAGAACAGACCTTGTCGCTAAGGGTTAAGAGCGTTAAATAGCAATTGGGAGACAATTTATGAGTACAGTACAAGTGCAGCAAGTAGCCTCAACCCCTGGAAATCCTAAGGATTTACCCACGCGGGAAGATATCGAGCGAGCGCACAAGCTTATCGCAGAAGCCGTGCATCGCACCCCAGTCATGTCCTCTCGGTATATCAATTCCCTCGTAGGTGCTGAAATTTACTTTAAATGCGAGCACCTTCAGGCCGGTGGAGCCTTCAAATATCGAGGGGCCAGCCATGTGATGCGGTTACTGACAGACGCGGAAAAAGAACGCGGCGTCATCACGCACTCTTCGGGAAATCACGCCCAAGCGGTGGCACTTTCGGCCAAGCGGTTTGGAATCAAAGCAACGATTGTCATGCCCAAAGGATCAAATCCGCTCAAAAAGAGAGCAACCAAAGGGTATGGAGCCAAGTTGATTGAGTGTGAAAACTCTCAAGCATCCCGCGAGCAAACTTGTGCAGAAGAAATCGAAAGAACTGGCATGGTCCTTATCCACCCCTTCGATGATCACAGAATCATTTGTGGGGCCGGTACAGCCGCTCTCGAGCTGGCGGAGGAGGTACCAGACTTGGACATGGTCATTACGCCGGTTGGTGGAGGCGGACTGCTCTCGGGAACCTCTACGGCCTTGCACAAACGAATGCCCGTTTATGGCAGCGAGCCCATGGGGGCCGATGATGCTTACAGAGGCTTCACCAGCGGTACCCGCGTGAGCGAACAAACACCTAACACCATCGCAGATGGACTGCGAACCTGCGTCGGCGTGCGTAATTTCGAAATTATTCGTCAAAGGGTTACCGGCATTGGCTTAACCAACGACACTGAAATTCTAGAGGCCACCTCCTTGATTCATTTAAGAATGAAACAACTCATTGAGCCCTCATCTGCGGTTCCTTTGGCGTGCCTGCTCAATGGCAGCATCCCAAAAGCTCCCAAAATAGGAATTATCATCAGCGGCGGAAACGTCGACCTCAAAGACCTTATGTCTCGAATGCCCTAACATGATAGATATTAAAATATTAACGACCGGCGTTTGTCTTTTTTATTGGCTTGGTAATCAGTTCACTTACAAGCTCCACTACAACCAAGGTCTCCAAGCACAGGCCAGTAAGAGACCAGTATACGAGACATCAGAAGCGACCAAAACATTCAAGACGGCAGTCAAATTTCTTTATGTGCTGGTCCTGGTTCGTATTATCGCAACACCGTTTCTAGATATCCCCATAGAGAGACCAAACTTAATTATTGGAAGCGTCTTGGGGTCTTGCGGTTTACTCTTACTAAGTAAAAGCCTCAAAGCACTTGGGAGAAACTATGCCCCATGCCATGCAGGTATACTACCAGAGGAACGTATCAAAACGGGACCGTACAAATTTTTCGCCCATCCAATCTATATTTCAAACTTAGTCTTGCTGGCCGGTGTTTGGATTGCCATCGGCGGATTTCTCTTAGGACCTATCTGGGTCATCTTCGGTATATTTTATACAATCTCAATTAGAGACGAAGAAAAGGCATTCAAAAAACATTTTGAAACCTCAACCTAAGAGTCCAAGGGGAGCCAGACATTGAACCTAGCCCCACCCAGCTCAGGGCTACCATCTACCCACATTTCACCCTTATGGCTCATCACGATTTGACGACTGATTGACAACCCAAGCCCCGTACCCGCGCCCGGCCTCTTGGTCGTAAAATAGCTATCAAAAATGCTCTCTCGAATCTTAATTGGAACGCCATCCCCGTTATCCTCAACGGAGATCAAGATTCCAGCCTTACCGGAACGCTCGGAATTCATCAGGGTAATGTTGATCAAGCCGCTTTCTAAATTGGCGTCATCACTTGAAAACTTTTCAGATAAAGCGTCAGCCGAATTGGATAGTAAATTAATAAATACCTGCCCCAAGTGATTTCGCTTGCAGGTCAGTCCATGAAGAGGCTCAGGCGTATAGCCTATGGTGTAAGGCTTGAGTTTGGCCCGAGCAATCAACAACGACTGTTCAATGACTTCGTTCAAATCCACATCACTTACCATACTGGTGTCAAAGCGAGCGTTGGTTTGCAGAGCACCGCAATACTCAAGCATCCGCTCTGAAGAGACACCCATGATATTGAGTGCTTCGTTTGCTTCTTGAAACATAACCTCGAATCGAGCTTTCAACTGCTGGGCCGGCTCGGAGTCGTCAAACAAAGCCATAATGGCCTTCTCGATCAAATCATGCTTTTCGGCCAAACCCGTGATTGAAAAAGAAATGGCCGAGGTCGGAGAATTAAGTTCATGAG
>MDSW01208828.1_pt1 | contig 16458 bp, 11 predicted proteins | sample 811171 | NCBI WGS metagenome assembly MDSW01 (sample SAMN05326641, study PRJNA326480) | marine metagenome | isolation source: seawater | place: Atlantic Ocean: North West | collected 2012
CGACGACGACGACGACGACGACGACGCGGCGAGGCCGACGCCGACGCGCGCGCCTCGCGCGGCGACGTTCGCGTCGATGACGATGTCGGGGATCGGCGCGTCGCTCCCGGGGGCGCGGTGGGCGGCGTCGAGCCCGGCCGCCGCCGGTCGGATCGCCGTCGCGCCCGCGTCGTCGCGACCGGCCGCCGCCATCGCGCGCGTCGGCGCGCGGATGCTCCGCGCGGCGAGGATGTTTCGATAGGAAACGTCGGGTGACCTTCTCTTCTACTAGCGGTTATCATTACGGTTCTAACGAATATATAGATAGTCTACTACGATGCTCCGCGTGACGTGTCTAACGCGCGGCCGACGACCGCCCGTCACGCCGCGAGCGCGAACGCTTTGAGCGCCGCTCGAAACTCCTTGCTGAACGGCACGCCGTGCCCGCCGTCGTGCTCGAACGTCTCCGGCTCCGGCGTTCGAAACGCGGAGCGGAGTTCTTCGAACCGTTCCCTCGACACCATCCCGTCCGCGGTGCCCCACACGTGCAGCGACCGAACCCCGCGCAGGGTATCGCCGCCGCCGCCGCCGCCGCCGCCGCCGTCGTCTCGCGGACCGAACAGCGCGGCGGACGCGGTCGGATCCAACGGCGCGAACCCGCTGAAGAGAATCGCGAACGCGACCGTCTCGCGCAGCGACGGCACGAGCGCGAGCGCGAGCGCCGCCGCGGACGCGCCCTGCGAGAACCCCAGCACGCCGTCGAACGGGCCGAGGGTTCGCACGGCGTCCGCGATGCGCGTCGCGGTGGCGTCCCAGCCGCGCATCTGTCTCGACATCGCCGGTCGCGTCGGCGGCGTCGGCGGCTTCGCTTCGTTCTCGTCGGCGTCGGCGACCTCGTCCTCGTCGCGCGCCTCCGACGACGCGGCCGCGAGCGCGTCCTCGACCGCGTTCTCGCCGACGAGCCACCACGCCCTCGGCCCGACGTCGTTCTCGCTCTCCCCCGTCGCGGCGGCGCCCAGCGACGACGCGTCGCTCTCGCCGAACGCGCCGGACGCGTCGTGCGGCGCGTCCACGAAGACGAAATCGATCCTGCTCTTCAGCTGCTTTCGTATCGACCCGGTCCGCATCCGGAACGTCTCCGCGTTCTGCGTGAACCCGTGCAGGCACAGGACCTTGAGCTTTCGCGGCGGCGGCGGCGAGCTCGGGGGTGGGCCGCCCATGGTGGACGGCCGGGGGCGGGCGTTCGCGCCGGCGGCGCTGACGCGCACGTCGTCGCGTCCGATGACGTTTTACAAATCTCGCCGCGGCGCAGCGCGCGCGGAAACCTAAAGTTAACATCGATCCAGTCCCGCGAACCGTCACTCGTCGCGGCACCCGCGCGTCATGGCGTGCGTCGCCGCGGTGCGCCGCGACCTCCCGTCGTGCGAGACCGTGCCTCGCGTGCACGCGAGAGACCTCACCGCGGAGGAGTTCGCGCGGCGGTTCATGCGCCCCAACCTCCCCGTCCTCATCGCCGGCCTCACGGAAGATTGGAAGTCGCGCGATCAGTGGGTGACGACGACGGACAGAGCGGACATGGACGCCATGACCGCCGCGTTCGGGGACGCGGACGTCCTCGTCGTGGACTGCGACGAGCCCCTGGACACGGACCTGGGACGCGCGGAGGTGAAGTTCCGCGACTTCGCGCGATGGTGGCGGTCGTCCCGACGCGGCGGCGTCGGCGACGAGAAATCTGATGAGAAGGACGGCGACGACGGCGACGGCAGCGACGACGACGCGCGCGATGTGCACGATGCGCGGCGTCTGTACCTGAAGGACTGGACGTTCGCGAGCGACTTCCCGGAGTACGGCGCGTACGAGACGCCGTCGCACTTCGAGGACGACTGGCTGAACGCGTATTGGGAGCGTCGCGGCGCCGACGCCGCCGCCGCCGCCGCCGACGCCGAGCGCGCGGAATCGTCGCGCCGCGGCGGGACGCACAAGTTCGTCTACGCCGGCGTGAAGGGCACGACGACGCCGCTGCACGCGGACGTGATGCGATCGTTCTCGTGGTCGGTCAACGTCGTCGGCGAGAAGGAGTGGCTCCTCGTCCCGCCGTCGCGGTCCGAGGTGCGTTCTGTTATCACACTGGTCCCCATACGACCGCGTCGGCGTGGTGAACGCCGATCCTTAAGGACTTTCGTCGGCGCATCTCTTCGCCCAGGGTCCATCGCTTTCAATCCCCGCCCTCGACGCCTTTCTACTCCGCTTCTGACGCCTTTCAACTTCATCCCGACGTCGACAGCATCTCTTCTCCGACGACGGTCGACGCCGGCTCCCCGCCGACCTCCGCGCCGCGATGCGGCTCGACCCCTCCGACCCGTCGAACGCGCACCCTACCGCGCGCGACGCGAGGCCGCTGACCGTGCGCCAGCTCCCCGGCGACGCGCTGTTCGTCCCGAGCTTGTGGTATCACCAGGTGGAGAACGCGACGGATTGCGTCTCGATCAATCACAACTGGTTCAACGCGTCGAACGCGCGCACGTGCTGGGCCGCGCTGAAGGACGAGGTGACCGCGGTGAGAGACGGGCTGAGCGACGAGGACGATCGCGCGGACGGGGTGCTGGTGCAGGAGCTGGTGCGGAGGAGGGCTGGCGTGGACGTCGTGGGGTTCGCGGGGATGGTGTCGGACGCGGCGGGGCGGTTCGCGCGGCGGCTGACGCGCGCGGCGCGAGAGGAGGAGGAGGAGGGTGCCGAGGAGGGTGCCGAGGAGGGTGCCGAGGAGGGTGCCGAGGGCGGCGATAGGAAGCGGCGGCGGCGGTGCGAAGAAGATGAAGCGGCGAAGAAGATGAACCGGCGCGCGGAGTACGACGTCCGGAGCCTCTCGGTCGCGGTGGACGTGCTGAAAGAGATTCTGTCGTCGGACGACGCCGACGCCGACGCCGACGCCGACGCCGACGCGTCGGGCGGGTTCGGCGCCGTCGCCGTGAGCATGTGGGAAGGCCGCGAGGAGGAGTTGCTCGAGACCCAGGCGGCCGTGGACGACGGCGAGGAGACGCTCTCGAGGCTGGGTAAGCGGAGCGGCGCCGGAGCCGCGGACGCCGTAGCGGCGAGGTAACAAAACGATTTTTCGCTGTTCCCGTTCTCGCGCGTCTGAACAGATTTCTCAAACGGAGCCGCGCCTTTCATCACTTCTCGCGTCGCGGACCATGCCGCCCGCGCGCCCGCGCGTGAAGACGGTCGAGACGATCGACGACGTCGACGGCCTCGAGGAGGACGCCGCGCGGACGCTGTCCCGGCGGCTGTGGTACCTCGGATGGTGCGGCCTCCCGCTCTTGTGGGCGATGAACGCGTACCTGTTTTACCCGCACGTTCGTCGCGATGACGACGACGCGGGCGCGCGCGCGCGACATCATCTCGACGTCGACGGCGAGGGATCCTCCGAGGGGTCGTCATCGGAGGAGGAGGAGGAGGAGGAGGAGGAGGAGGACGCGCCGCGGCGCGCGAGGGCGGTCGCGGTGAAGGACGTCGTCGTCGCGCGGTACGCGGGTCTGTCGCTCGCGGGCGCGAAGGTGGCGGGGGGGATTTTGCTCGCGTGGGCCGCGACGTTCGCGCTGGGAGGATTCGAGAGGGCGTTCGGCGAGGAGCGATGGCGCGCGCTCGCGCTCAGCAGCTGGATCGAGATGTGATGACGATGAGGAGGATGAGGAGGAGGCGGAGGCGGAGGAACACGTCCACCGTAAGACGGGGAATAGCATAGCGTTAGAGCCGATTGACTTTGTTCACACGAAACGATCAGATGCGATGGAAGTAGTGCTCGACGCGAACGCGCGCCGCGGCCGTCGCCACTGACGAGCGCGCCGCGTCGCGTGGACGCTCGCGGGTGCTCGCTCGCGGGGCGTCGCGGCGCGGGAGACGGATAGACGCGTCGAGATGGACATGGAGGCGCTCTTCGCGGAGATGCGAAAGGCGCAGACCGGCGGGCGCGACTTCGCCGCGGAGGCGGCGGCGAAGCGCGAGAGAGAAGACGCAGACGCGGCGGCGGCGGCGAACGCCTCGGACGCCTCGGACGACTCGGACGACTCCGACGACGCCGACGACGCGATGCCGCCGCGCGGGATGTCCAAAGCCGACGAGGCGCGCCTCCTCCGCGTCTCCCAAGCCGGAAGAGCCGCCGTGTCCGCGTCGCGCCGACGCGGTCGCGGTCGCCACGACGACGACGACGACGACGACGACGACGATCGTCCGTCGCCCGCGCTCGAGGCCGCGCGCCATCGCGCGGTCGCCGCGCTCGCGTCCAAGTTCGAAGCGTCCTGCGCGCGCGTCCTCGGCGGGAGATGGTGGTCGCACTACGAGTCGTGGCTCTACGCGCGGAGGGCCGCGGCGGGAGCGCGCGACGGCGGCGGCGGCGGCGGCGACGCCGTCATCCCAGACCCGGAGCTCGCGAAGAGCGATCCGGAGCTGCGTCGCAAGCTCGTCGCCGCGGGGCTGAGCGCGTACGACGCCAACGGCGTCGGGATGGAGCTCGCGCGCGCGGCCGCGAGGGCGATCGCGCAGGTGGGGAACGAGAGCGCGGGCGCGGGGCATCGCAAGCCGGTGAAGCTGAGCGTGTTCGACGTCGGCGGCGGCGCGGGCCCGGACGACGAGCGGTACGCGCGCGGCGAACGCGCGGCGACGGCCAAGGCGAAGGCGAAGCTGACGTGCGGGAAGGTCAGCGTCGAGTGCAACGCGGCGCACCTCGAGAAACTCCGCGCGCTGCACAGGGCGTACGCGCGAAGAAGAGGAGGAGGGGGAGGGGGGAGGCGACGCGCTCGCGCTCGCTCCGCCGCCGACGACGAGAGAATCTTCCGCGAGGATGCCTTTTCGCTCCTCGCGCGGTACTCGTCTCTCCAGGGCGCGCACTACAAAGCCGGCGCGATGCAGGCTGCGCTGCCGCCCGCGATGTTCGACGCCCTGCGCGAGCACTTCGACGTCTCCATGGAGCTGTGCGCGAGCCCGTTCAACTGTCGATGGAGGCGGTACTGCGGCGCCGCGTTGGACGTGGACGCCGCGTTCGGCTCGCTCGGCTCGGGCGCGTTCTATTTCCACACTGGTCCCCGTACGACCGCGTTCGCGTGGTGAACGCCATTCCTTAAGGACTTTTTTTTACTGTCTCTTCGCTCGTCCCGCGCTTTCGACGCCCGCCCGGCGCGCCTCGACGCCTCGACGCCTCGAGACTGACGCGCCCCCGAACGCCGCCCGCCGCCCGCAGTCTTCGAGTTCACGCCGAGCGGAGGCTCGTTCGAGGTGAACCCGCCGTTCGACCCGGGGTTCGTCGAGCGGCTCGTCGCGCACTTGGAGAGCGTGTTGTCGCGCTCGGCGACGAGGACGACGGACGGCGGCGACGACGACGACGACGACGACGACGACGACGCGGAGGCGCTGTCGTTTGTCGTCGTCGTGCCGTACTGGCCGGAAAAGCGCGCGTGGTTGCGGCTCGTCAACTCCGAGTTCGCGCGCAAAGTGTTGAAGCTCAGGGCGGGCGCGCACGGGTTCGTCGCGGGGGCGCAGCACCTGCGGCCGGATAAGGTGGTCCCGTCCGCGGCGGCGACGAGCGTCGTGTTTCTTCAGAACGACGCCGGCGCGAAGCGATGGCCGGTCACGAGCGAGAAGATCGACGCGGTCAAGGAGGGGTTCAGAGGCGGACTGAAGGCGAGAGACGACGGCGGCGGCGACGATTCGGAATCCGACGCCGACGACGTCGAGAAGGCGAACCGTCGGGCGGCCGCGCGCGAGGCGCGAACCGACGCCGCCGCGGTCAAGTGGGACCCGGACGCGAGCTTGTTCTACGGCGTCGGCAGCGCGGCGCGGTGGGGCGACGGCGGCGCGGAGTGGGTCGTGAACGCCGCCGGCGACGCCGTGGAGGATCACTGGGTGGGGGACGACGGGGAGTCCGAGCCGGAGGAGAGCGACGGGGAGGAGGAGGAGGAGGAGGACGGTGGGGAGGTGGACTCGGACGAAGAGGAGGAGGAGGAGTCCGAGGAGGAGGAATCCGAGGAGGAGGAGGAGTCCGAGGAGGAGGAGTCCGAGGATTCGGAGGAAGAAGAGGACGGCTCGGAGGAGTCCTCGGAGGAGGAAATCGCGGACTTTCCGCGAAAGAAGCAACGCACGTGATGAAACGTAGTCGTGTGTGTTCCACGGTGTAGGAGCCGTGTGCGATCGTCTTCGATGCATTCTTTGCTGTCGTATTCGCAGATGTCAGTCTTCGCCGTCGCTTTCGGCGTCGCGGTGTTCAAAAAAAAAGCCATCAAAAAAAGTCTTATTGGAGGAACCGAGAAACTCGGGAGGAACTCCGTCGAGGTGCCGCGGTCAGTCCACGGCGCCCACCGCACGGAGGGACGCTTCGCCCTCCACCCCCGCGCCCGTCGCCATGTCGAGCGCGTGGCGGAACATCCAGGACGAGAGCGACGAGGAGGACGACTTCCGAACCGAGGTGCGACGCGAACGACGCGCGATCTAGGCACCCGAGTCCGAATCATCTGGGCACCGCCCGAACACGTCTCACGTCGCGCGTCGTCCGTCCGTTCCTCTCCCCCAGGCCGACCGCGAATCCCTCGTGTTCGTCGTCGACGCGTCCATCGCGATGCTCGACCCCGCGCCCGCGAGCGTCGCCGGCCTCGGCGACGCCCCGAGCGCGTCGAAGAGATCCTACCTCGACCTCGCCATCGACTGCGCGCAAGCCGTCCTCCGCTCGCGCATCGTCTCCGCGCCGTCGGACAAGCAGGCGGTCGTGTTCTTCAACACGCGCGAGAAGAGAGGCGTGGACGACGCGCTCAACGGTGCCGGCGGCCGCGACGGCGTGTACGTCGCGCAGAGGATGGACGTCCCGAGCGCGCGGCGGATCCAGGACCTGGCGGATCTTCTCGGCCGACGCGGGCGCGAGACGTTCGCGCGCGAGATCGGATCCGCGCCTGAGGTGCGTTCTATACACTAGTCCCCATACGAGCCCGTTCGCGAGGTGGACGCCGATCCTTAAGGACTTTGCCCGGCGCATCTCTCCGCCCACCCCTCGCTTTCAATCCCCGCCCTCGGCGCCTTTCAACTCCAACCGACGCCTTTCAACTCCACCCCGACGTTCGCTTGTATAGAACGGCCCTGAAAACGAAACCGCGCCCGACCGCCACTACGACGCGCTCCTCAAGGCGCACCACGCCGCGAGGGAGATGCTGTGCGACCACGGCCCGGGCGCGCGCGTGAGCAAGAAGGTGTTGCTGTTCACGAACCGCGACGACCCGCTCGCGCCGGGCGAGGACGGTCGAGAGCTCGTCGCGCAGTGGCGGGAGTACCGGAACGTGCACGGCATCGACGTCGTGTTGCTGCCGCTGCCGAGGACGACGACGACGACGACGACGACGTTGAGAGAGGGGGGCGAGGGCGGCGGCGGCGGCGACGACGACGACGACGACGCGGGAGGAGGAGGACGTCGCGAGTTCGCCGAGTTTGACCCGTCGACGTTTTATCGCCGGTTGCTGACGTGCGCGGGGGACGAGCCGCCGCCGTCCGCGGCGCTGTCGCAGCCGCCGTCGTCGACCGCCGCGACGGCGACGGCGACGGCGACGGCGACGGCGCTGACGACGACGACGACGACGACGCGCGGGCACGAGCTCGTGACGTGCGCGTCGGACAGGATGCAATCCCTCGCCGTCTCGCTCGCGAAAAAGTCGCGCCGCCGCCGGAAAGTCCGGAGCGCCACGCTGCGATTCGGCGCCGGCGACGGCGAAGGCATCGCCGTCGCGTTGTACGCCCCCGCCGCGGAAGCGAAGAAGCCGAAAGCGATCCAGGTTCACTCGAGGGATCTCACGGAGCTCCACGCGGAGACGGTGTACTTGTCCGTGCTGCACGGCGACGAGGTCGCGCGCGCGGAGGCGAGCAAAAAGTGCGTCGAATACGGCGACGCCGCCGTCGCGCTGACGCCGAAAGATCTCTCCGACGCGAAGCGCGCGTGCGGCGCCGAGGGGATCCATCTGTTCGGGTTCCGCGACCGCGACGTCCTCGAACGCTGGATGCAGCTGTCGCGGCCGGCGCGGTTGATGGTCCCGGAGGAGGAGACGACGCAAGCTGGCGCGACCGCCGCGTTCACCGCGCTCGTCGGAGCGATGGCGGAGAAGGGTAAAATCGCTCTCGCGGCGTACGCGCGAACGGACGACCGGTCCGCGGGCGTCCGGTGCGTCGCGCTCGCGCCCGCGCACGCGCGCGGAGAGCTCGTCGGGTTACACGTCGTGAGCTTGCCGTACCTGGACGACGTGAGGCACCCCGAGCGCGCGCACGCGACGCGCGGCGCGAGCGGCGGCGGCGGCGGCGACGACGACGACGACGACGCGGCGGAGGGAGCCGCCGGCGCGACGCGCCTCCAAATCGCCGCCGCGGAACGCGCCGTGGAGGCGAACATGGTCCTCGCGTACGACCCACTAGACATCCCGAACCCGACGCTCGCGCGGCACTACCGCGCGCTCGAGCTCCAGGCGTTGGATAAGCCGTGGGACGCGGAGACGGAGAAGGGACTGGACAAGACGACGCCGCCGGACGCGGCGGCGTTGCTGGAGATCGACGGCATGGCGGACGACATGCGCGCGTTCAAGGACGCGGTGTACGGCCCGCGGCACGACGAGGAGGTCGCCGCGCTGGGGGGCGGGCCGGGGGGGGCGAGCGGCGCTAGAAGAGGAGGCGGCGCCGGCGGCGGGACGAAACGCAAGGCGGCGGCGATCGGGGGCGGTCTGCTGGCCGCCGCCGCCGGGTTGGCGGCGACGGACGTGAAGGGGTTGGCGGAGAGAGGCGAGCTCGAGACGCTCACCGCGGCGCTGTTGAAGGAGTACTGCGCCGCGAACGGGCTGCCGGTGGGTGGCGTGAAGGCTGTCCTGGCCGCGCGCGTGCGCGAGCACGCGTTAGCTTGAGCGCGTACGTATCGCGCGACGACGACGACGATTCTCGAACGACTCTCGCGTCGTCGTTCAATTTCAATCAGATTCATCAGATGAATCGCCCGCCCCTCTCCCCCGTCCGAACGTCGTTCGTCTCCTCACGGCACCGCGGAGAACTCCACCTCCCGCGTCGCCGGCCGGTACACCGCGAACGACCCGTCGTCCGCGAAGCACCCCGGGTTCACGAGCTCCGTGTCCTCGAACTTCGCGAGCGCCTGCTGCTCCGTGCGGTCGCCCAACACGAGGCAGTGCGGCGCCGGGTACAGCCGCATCGCGTGGTCGTGCTCCCAGTACACGGGCAGCTGCGCGAGCGGCAGCGGCGCGAGGTGCGCTTGTTGCACGAGCGTCGCCGCGAGGTGGCGGAAGAGCGGCCGGCGCTCCCACTCGGACGGCTCGTCGTCGCCGTCGTCCGCGTCCATCTCTGCGTCCAACTCGTCGTCGCGCGCCGCGTCGAACGCGGCGTCCGCGGCGGAACCTCCACCTCCCGCGGCGATATCCTTCTCCTTCGCTCTGATGTCCTTCCCTCGGACGTCGTCCAGCTCCGTCGGGGGCAAGATGCAGTTCCTTCGCATCCGCGATTGCAAATCTTCGCGCATGAACACCAGGTCTTGGCTCTTGTATCGGATCCGCGCCGGGTTGGACGCGAACGCGACGCGCGGCAACGCGTCGCGAAGCCTCCCCGTCAGACTCGGCAACAGCGGCGGCCGCGGCAGCGCCGCGGCGACGCCCGGGTCGCCCGGCCCCGGGACGAAGACCCATCGCGCCTCTTGTCGTAAACGCGGGAAGTCTTCGATCAACGTCGCGAGCTGATCGAACCCGGCGGCGTAGCCGCTGTAGTCGTACTTGGTGGGTCCGAACGGCTCCGACGTGAAGTCTCCCATGAAGACAAACATCCCGGGAATCGTCTCGAGCGAGTCGAACCCTTCGAACACGGTCCGCAGCCTCTTGAACGTCGCCTCCTTGTCCAGCCACACGTCCGCGAGGACGACGAACATGTCCTCCGACGCCGCCGCTTCATCTTCCGTGAGACGCGAAACGTCGCTCGGGGAGAGGCGTCCGGCGCCGAAAAAGTCGACGTGGTTGGTCGCCGAGCGCGTCTCCTCTCTCGACTCCGCGGGCGGGAACCCCAACGCCCTCACCTCGAACACGCCGTCGCGCTTCCTCACCTCGCCCTCCGCGACGACGATGCAGTTCTCCGTGTACAACCCGCTGCTCGTCGCCGCGTTCGTCACGTCCACTTGGATCTGCCCGGTGAGGTCCTCGAGGAAGAATCGATCGTCCTCGAGCTGCGAGAGGCATCCCATGACGTACCTCGTCTGGTGCGCGCACCCGAGCAGCCCGGTCAGAGGCGTGATCTCGCAGTACGTCCGCTCCGACGCGCGCGCGCCCGCGGCGAACGACGGCTTCGTGAACATCCGATGCCGCGCGAGTCGCTGCTGAAGGAGGAGGAATCGCTCGCGGTAGAGCTCGATCTTCGAATCCGCGCTCGTCGCGCAGACGGATCTCGCGCGCGGCCCCGCGGCGTCCTCGTGGAACACCTTCCTCTGCGTGTCGTACGTGAACCTCGGGACGTCGAACGCGTCCACGATCGTTATCCCGTCGGACGCGTCCAACATCGCGGCGAGGTGGTCTTCTCTCCTCGCGCTCGCGCTCGCGCCGCGTCCTCCTCCTCCGCCGTTCGCGTCGTCGTCGTTCAGATCGTCGTCGCCGGGCGAGCCCCCTCCCGCGGGCGTGGACGGGCCGCCGAAGACGCCGCGCTTGCGGTCCAACGCGGACGTGATGTCCGCGATGACGTCCGCGCCGACGATCGACGACGACAGCGACTTGGTGTCCAGCGCGTCGAGGACGTCCGTCAGCGCCGCGTTCGCGTCGTCGCTTCGGTCGAGGAAGGTCAGCACGGCGGCCATGGCGTCGCGTCGCAGCGAGAGCCCGGACATTCGGAACTCATCGTTCACGACGCCTTGGAGGTGCGACGCGGACATCGCGACGTCGTCTGGCTCGTCGACGTGCGCGGCGCTGGCGGCGTGCTCCGGCGTCGACGGGTCGGAAGCGCGCGCGTCTCTCTCTGCGCGACCGATCTGCTGGGCACGCGCGATTTGAATTATCTGATGATCATCTTCAAGCTGCGGCGACCGGGTGAAAACGCGTCCCTCGGTCAAGTTGACCCTCGGTGCCGATCAAACCGCCGATTCGGTCGGTCGAAACCGTGCGCGTTCTCCGGCGAGCTCAACTTCTTGCCGTTGCTCGACGACCTGTCGTTGTTACCGTCATCTCGCGACGCGCGACGCGGGGCCCGCCCGCCGCGATGCCGCCGTCGCGCCTGTCCGAGCCCCGCGCGCGCTCGCGCGTCGCGGCGCCGACGACGTCGACGACGTCCGCGGCCATAGTGGAGGCGGCGAAGACGATACGCGACGTCCTCGCGAGAGGCCTCGAGCCGCGCGTCCCCAAGCGCGATGCCGCGTCGTCGAAAGAGAACGCCGTCCCGACGCGCGGCGCGCCGCTGCTCGCAAAGTTCCGCGAGATGCAAGCGGACCGCGCGGAGCAAGACCGCGTCGTCGCCGCCCTCCGCGCGATGATCCTGAAGAACGCGTCCGCGGCGGGCGCGCCGACGACCGACGCCGCGATCGACGCGGAGGTGAACGCCGCGCTCTTCCCAGGCGTGCGCGTGGACGCGAACGACCCGTCGCGAACCATCGCGCCGGGCGCGTCTCGAGAGATGCTCATGCGCGAGGTCAGGCTCCTTCGCGCCGCGCGCGCGAAGGGCGCGGTGACGGAGATGACGGACGGCCCGAAGCGCTTGGGCGGCGGCGGCGAGTACGCCGCGCGCGCGGAGCTGCAGCGCGTCGCGAAGGCGTTGGAAGACATCGCCGTCGCCGCGTCGTTGGACGCGGACGTCGACGACGAGACGAAAGCCGCCGCCGCCGCCGCCGCGTCGAGGCGTCGCGCCGCCGGCGGCGGCGTCGCGGCGGGCGGCGCCGGGCGCAGGAAGTCCGTCCCAGGAGGACGCGCGCGGGCGCCGGTCGCGACGCCGCCGCCGCGAAGACATTCTTCGGGAGGACCCACGCCGCCGGGCTCCGAAGGCGCGCGAACGCCCACCGCGGGAACCGACGCGTTCAGCCACGGCGCGCTCGCGCTCGTGGAGGTCGAGGCGCGCCTGCGGAGGCAGCTCGAGTCGCAGTCCGCGAAACTCGAGGACGCGCAGCGACGGATGGACGAGGCGCGCGCCGCCGAATCGGAGCGCGAGGCGCGGGAATCGCGCGCGAGCGCGGACGCGGCGAAGCGCGCCGTCGAAGCCGCCGACGCGAGAGCGGCCGCGGCGGAGGCGCGAGCGAAGGACGCGCACGCGATCGCGGACGCGAAAGCGCGCGCCGCGGAGGCGGTCGCGGAGGCGAGAGCGAACGCGGCGGCGACGGAGGCGAAAGCCGCGGCGGCGGTGGCGGAGACGAACGCGAAGGCGAACGCGGAGATGGAGCTGTTGAAGCGTTCGGCGACGCTCGAACGCGCGGCGTCGCGACGCGCGTACGAAGAGATCTCTGCGTCGATGGCGATGACGCCGCGGTCGCCGATGCCGATGGGGTTTCCTCCCGCGACGCCCACGACGCCCGGCGCGGACTCCGCGACGTACTACGAACGCGGCGGCGGCGAGTTCGGAACGACGACGCCGTTCGCGGCCAAGGACGTCGTCGACGACGTCGTCGACGAACTCCGCGCGGAGATCGCGCGCGAAGTCGACAGGGAAGAGAAGAACGAGAAGCTCAAGCGCGAGCTCGACGCGCTGCACGAGAAGACCGTGATGGATTCGAAGCATCGCGACGCCGCGCTCGTCGCGCGCATGACGGCGACGATCGCCGACATCTCGCGATCGTCCGCGGACGCGCAAGTTAAGCGCACGCGCGCGGCGTTGGAGGAGGCGCTGAGCGAAAACCTGTCGGCGCACGCGGCGACCGCGGCGGAGAACGCGAAGAAACTCGAGGAGGACATCGCGGCGACGCGCGACGAAGCGCGGCGCGTCGCGGACAGGCTGGCGGCGATGGACGCGACGCAGCGGGACGCGTCTCTCGCGGCGACCGCCGCGGTGGGCGACGCGACCACCGCGGTGAAGGAGACGCGCGCGCTGCAGCGGAAGCTCGTCGCCGCGCAGATGGACGCTAAACTAGGGTGGCAAGAGGTGCAGAAGCTGCACCTCGCGAAGATGGAGCGGCTCGCCGGGAAGCTCGGTCGGTTGGACGAGCGAGAGCGCGACCTCGCGAACGAGCTCGCGGAGACTCGCGTGCGGTTGGAGGTGGAAACGCGCGAGCACGCGCGCGCGAGGGAAGCGATGGAGCGCGTCGCGATCGACCTCGAAGCGGAGCGCGCGGCGCGGCGAGACGCCGAATTAAGCGCCGCGAAGGCGGCGCACGCCGCCGCCAACGCGCGCGACGCGGCGACGCGCGAGATATCCAAGGCGCGCGAGGACGCGAGCCGCGCGGTTGCTCAGAACCGCGCGCGATTCGAGTCGTTCGCCGCGGGCGGCTCGATGACGCGCGCGGCCGCCGCGCAGGCGGCGATCATCGAATCGCTTCACGGGGAGCTCGCGGAGAGCGAGCGGCGGACGAGCAGCGTGGAGGCGGATCTGTTCGAGTCGATGCGACGGCTGCGAGGATACGCGGGGGATTTGTCCGCGGCGCGGTCGGAGCTCGTGATGTTACGCGCGGAGTTGGCGCGGCGACGCGCGGACGACGCGAGGAGGGCGAAGGCGCGCGGCGGCGGGAAAGGCGTCGGCGCGGCGTTCGAGCCGGGCGTCGCGCCGGACGACGAGACGGTCACGCCGCGCGGGGACGACGACGAAGACGACGTCGGAGCGGCGAGCGGCGGGGGCGCGTCCGCCGCGAACGCGATGGACGCGTCGCCGGACACGAAGAAGGCGATGGCGGCGAGCGAGGACGCGCGGCGGACGCTCGTGGAGCTCACGGGCGGCGCGGAGAGCGACTTTTACGACGAGCGATGACACCACGAAGGTTGGTGATCGTTTTTATAGGATATTCATCAGAACACGACGTGATAGCCCTACGCGACGCGCGCGCCCTTCTCTTCCTCCTCCCGCGCGCGCCGCGATCACCCTTGCTTCCCGAGCTCAAACTTCCGCATCATGTTCAGGGTGTTGTGCACGAACCCGTCCGCGATGCCGCAGACGCTGTACACCCCGCCGACGATCGCCATGAGCGTCGTGATGAAGTGATAAAACGGCTCTCTCTCCTCCGTCACGACCACCTGCACCGGGCTCGGGTTGAAGTGAAATTTCGCCCGCGGCAGCTCCCTCGTCGTCACCAACGCGTGCGAGTGCTGCGTGTACTCGTACGCGTGATACGCGACGTACGACCCCGCGGGCCGCAACGTCGTGAGCACCGTCTGAAGGTAGTGCTCGTGCGTCACGTTCGTCTGCAGGCTGCGGAACGTGACTCCGGCGAGCTTGTCGTGCCAGTTCGACGACGCCCCTCTCTCTCTCCCTCCGTCTCGCGTCGTCGTCGCGAACGGATCCGGCGCCTGCGTCCCGCCCGCGTCGGCGGCTTTGTAACGCTCGAGCGCTTTCAGTTTATTCCGCCCGAGCTGGTTCCCGAAGAAGAGGTGGTTCACCGTGTGCGTCATGTTCATCTCCTCCGGGTGGAACGAGTGCGAGTTCGAGTTCGCGGTGATCCACACGTGTCCGGGGACTTTCTTCGCGAGAACGAATCCGGTGACGGAGCACCCCGGCCCTTTCACCGCGCGCACGCTCTCGTGCCGGAGCGCTTCCTCTCTGGTCACCACCGCGCGCGACTCCGTCTTGTCCGCCTCTTCGATCTTCCAGTCCGGGAGGAGGTGAAACGCGAACTCCGTGATCGCCTCCAACGTGCGGTCGCCGTGGTAGGACGCGTGGTCGTGCTGGTTCCCGATGGCGACGTCGTCGCTGCCTTCGGTGTAGACGCGAATCGTGGGATACCCGGTGACTTGTTCCCGCGTGCACAGGTTGAGATGCCGCGTGCAGTCCACCTTGGCGAGCACGACGCGATTTCTCGACCCTTTCGGATACTTCGAGTGCACCTTAATCCCCGCCGCCTCCCACGTCGGCTCTAACCGGCGGCACCACGGGCACCACGGCGCGTGGTAGTTCACGAGCAGCACCGTGGATGCCTTTTTGTGCTTCTCGAACGACCGCGGGTCGAGGTCGTGCACGGGCTCCGGGTGGGACGGATCTTCCGGCGTCCGCGCGACGAGCTCCTTGTGCGATCGCACGAGATCGACCGCGCCCGCGTGCTCGTCGTCGTCCGCGTGCCTCCCGTGCGCGTTCGGCCCGCGATCGCGATCCCACTCGATCGCGCCGAGCGGCGTGCCGTCGCGAGCGAGCGCGCGCTTGAAGACGGTCTTCGTGAGGTTGTACCGATTCAGTCCCATCGCGTCGCCCACGTCCACGCTCGCGAACTCGCACGACAGCGCGGGGAAAGACACGTTGAAGTTGATCTTCATCATGTCCCCGTCCAGGCTTCGGTCGACGACCACCTTGGTCTTCCACGTCGGCGTCGCGTAGCGTCCGATCTCGGAGACGAGGAGGAGCGCGATCAGCAGCGCGCTTCCGATGGAGATCACGCTCCCGGGGACGGTGCCCTCGGACATGTCGCGCGGGATCTTGCGGTAAAAGTCCACGCTGCGCAGCTTCGCGCGAGAGAAGAGGCCCATGGTGGGTTTGGAGTGGGGAGACCGGCGAGGCGAGAGCGCGTCGCGAAGTGACGGCGGACGCGGCCGTCGCTTCGATGATGAACAAATTATTTTCTGGTCGGACAGCGTTGCTGCGGCCGCTCGACGACCGGCGCGGCGATCGATCCGTTTGTTTGACCGGCGGCGAGCTCGTTTTCAAGTTCTCCTTCCCCGCGTCAGTCGTCATTCTCGTCGCACGGTCTTCGAACCCGTCGTCGTCTCTCGTCTTCAAACTCACTCACCATGCGTGAAGTCATCTCCATCCACATCGGCCAGGCCGGTATCCAGACCGGTAACGCGTGCTGGGAGCTCTACTGCCTCGAGCACGGGATCCAGCCTGAGTACGTCCTCGCCCGGGATTTGATTTCTTCGCCGTTCAAACGGGAATGAAGCGTGTTCCCTTTTCGGATCTCCGGTTCTCGCCGCCGCGTCTCGCGCGGTGCGCGCCGTTCGGCCTCGTTCGCGGACAGTATCTTCACGCGCGCCGTCTCGCGTGAAATGTCCGCGCGTGGGGGCGAACGTCGTGTCGCGCGCGAGGCGCGCGCGCGGATTCCGTTTTCGTCCGTTGACCATTTTTTACGCTTCCGGGGGAAAAGCTTGAAATCCTCGTCGTCTCCATCTTGCTGACCTTCTTCGCGTTCTCTTTCTCTTCGACAGCGGCCAGATGCCCTCCGACAAGACCATCGGCGGCGGCGACGACGCCTTCAACACCTTCTTCTCCGAGACTGGCGCTGGCAAGCACGTCCCCCGCTGTGTCTTCCTCGATCTCGAGCCCACCGTGATCGACGAGGTCCGCACCGGCACGTACCGCCAGCTGTTCCACCCCGAGCAGCTC
>MDSW01013590.1_pt1 | contig 16450 bp, 12 predicted proteins | sample 811171 | NCBI WGS metagenome assembly MDSW01 (sample SAMN05326641, study PRJNA326480) | marine metagenome | isolation source: seawater | place: Atlantic Ocean: North West | collected 2012
ATTATTACTGGATTAAATTTATAGAAATTTATTGTTAGAAAAGGGATAAAGCATAAGGCTAAATAAATAATTATAGAAAAACTAACTGAGTATTTATTTAAAAGTAAGTGATGAAAATGATTTAAATCTTTTAAAAATGGACTTTTACCTAAAGAAAGCCTTTTAACAAACAATCTAACCATATCTAATATAGGAACTATTACCAAAGATAGGAAATGAAAAAAATAAATTTCATTTTCTCTTTGATTATAAAAATATAAAATAAAATATGGTATCAGGGCCGAAATCAATAAAGAGCCTGAATTTCCAAAAAACAACTCACTTTTCATATTAAGAATTGTTATAAATATTAAAATTAATAAAATATAAAAAATAAAATTTTCTAAAACTATATTCATATTAAATACAAAAAAGAAAATACTAAATATTACTATAGAGTAAAAACCAAATATACCATTGATGCCGTCTAAAATTACTAAAGCATAGTGGTAAGCTAAAAAAAACAAAATACTAATAATTAAACTTATTGAAATTGTGCTTATCTTCATATCAAAAAAAGAATTGTTAAAAATTAATACACTAGATTGAAAAAAAGGAATTTGCTGAAATAATAAGATATTAAAAATACTTAAAGCCAGAATTTTTTTTTCAACTTTTAAATGTAATATATCATCGATAATACCGATAAAAAAAGCAAAACTACAACCTACAAATAAAACCAAAACTGTATCATTTACTAAATTTGAAACATAATTATTACTTTTTAATACCAAAAAAAATAGAATATAGAAAATAAAAGAAAAATATAAAATTATACCTCCTGTTAAAGGAGTTGTAGATTTATGTATTTTATTTTTTCCAGGTTTATCAATTAGATTATTTTTAACGATAAATCTTAACAATTTTTTTTTTAATAGATAATATAATAAAATTTGAATTAAAACTATTATCCCTATTAAATTATAATCCAACATAATCTTTATACCATGAAACAAATCTTCTTATTCCTTGTTCTATAGTTATTTTTTTATTTGATAACTTATATTTTTTAAGTTTGACTAGACTTGCTTCAGTTTGTTTAATATCTCCCATTTGCAAACCTACGAATTTTTTTATAGCTTTTTTTCCACAGAATTTTTCAATTAATTGAACTAATTTTAATAATTTAACTTTGCTTCCTCCAGCTATATTAACTATTTCAAAATTACTATTTTTAAAAATTTTATCCCACTTTGTTGGAGAAATTAATTTAGAAAATATATCTTTAATAATATCTATATGTGTAAAATCTCTTATATGATTTCCTTTGTTAAAAATTAATATTTCTTTATTTTCTAAGATGTTTTTAGTAAATCTATATATTGACATATCTGGCCTTCCATATTCTCCATAAACAGTAAAAAAACGTAATCCAAGACATTGAATTCCATAATACTTAGAAAATGAATATGCTAAATTTTCATTAAAGACTTTTGAAGAAGAGTAAATTGTTAAAGGTGAGTTAACATTATCTCTTTCTGACCAAGGAAAATGTTTAATATCACCGTAGACTGAACTAGTAGATGCAAAAATAAGTTTTTTAATTTCATTACTTTTCATGAAATTCATCAAGTTAAGAAAACCTATAATATTACTATTTATATAGCTATGAGGCTTTTTAAAAGCATATCTAACTCCTGCTTGAGCAGCTAGATTAATCACCATAGAAAATGATTTAAATTTTAATTTATTAAAATCTTTTTTTTTTGATAAATTTATTTTTTTAAAAACAAAATTTCTATACTTTTTTAATATTTTTAATCTTTCCTTTTTTAATTTTTGATCATAGTAGTTGTTTAAGTTGTCTATACCAACGCAGAAAAATTTTTTTTCTAATAATTTTTTAGTTACGTGAAAGCCAATAAATCCTACACAACCAGTAATTAAAATACTATTTTGATTTGATGGTTTCATAAAATATTTTATTTACATTAGTTGACAAAAATTTAAATAAATTTCTATGAGAATTATTCATAAAATTTTCAACTTTATGTTTATTGTTTAAAAACCAAACTATTTTTTTTGCCAGGTCTTCTTTATTTTTTTTTTTAAAATAAATTCCATTGGGATGCTTTCTACTAATTAACTCTGAATGTCCAGGAATATTAGATAGTAATAACGCATTCTTAAAGCACATAGCCTCTAAGGCTGATTTAGGCAAACCTTCTCTATAAGAAGGTAAAACAAAAACATCTTTGTTTTTAAATATATTTTTTATATCAATATTGTAATTTATTTCTTTAAAGTGACAATTATTTAGATTCTTTATCATATTTTTTAATTTTGATCTTTTAATTGAAGATGGATTATTATCGAAAAGACCAAATATATATAATTCATAAGATTTTTCATATCCTAATTTATTTACTAAATATATTGCCTCAATTAGCTCTTTGATACCTTTATGGTAATTAAGTCTAGAATAAAATAAAAATTTCATTTTATTTTTTAAAATTTTTCTTTTACTTTTATTAATTTTACATTCTATTCCAGAACCATAAATAATTTTAGTTTTATAATAAAATTTTTTTTTTATTAAATTATTACGATCATTATAATTATAAAAAATAAATTTTGAATTTTTTTTTTTAATAATAATATTAAAAATTATTTTTACTATATTTATAAATATTTTATTTTCTGAATTAAAAAAAGACCCCAAACCAGTAAATATGTAAAAATTTTTTCCAGAATTTTTAAATAAAAAAATTAACCCAAAAACTAAATTTAAATATGTTCCAAAAATAATATTTGAATGATCTTTTTTTTTTTTCAATACTTTAAATAAATTAATGCTGTTTAGAAAAAGTGAAATAATATTTTTTTTATTTTCATATAAATTAATTTTATCTACTGTAAGTAAATTTGAATTAATTTTTTTTTTTATAACTTGGTTATTATTTGGACTAAATAAATTAATATGTATTTTTTTTTTTAATAAAAATTTTACCAGCGGATATCTTAAAGAAAAAAAACTATGACCAGAATTTATTATAATATTGATTTTTTTCATTAGAAAAATTTTTTGCTAAATATCCGTAAATAATTAAAAATATGTATACATTAAATGGAAACATATATCTATGATATGTAAAAAAATTACTTGTTACTAAATTTATTAAAATTATTATAGGTAAAAAAATTATTATTTGTAAAAATACTTTTTCAAAAAATAATTTATTATTATTTGATAAAAGTTTATACAAAATAAAAACCAACATGGTTGATAAAAATACTTTAAATAAAGATAAAACAATTACTTTTAAATCTGATCTTATTAAAACTGGCATAATATATCCTTTTAAGGAGATAGGAATTTTTAATAATATATCTAATGTTCCTTTATATCGAAAATTATTTATAGTATTAGGATTTCCACGATTTTCTTTCAGAGTATCATTTTTAATTGCATAAATTCTAAAAAATAAATTATTAAATCTTTTGCAATATAGTTTATTTATAAAAAAACAATTTAAAGGCTTATATCCAATAATTTTTGTTTCATCGGGATCAGAAAATAAATGCTTATTATCTTGCTGTACTCGATCAAATGGTTTGCCATCATTTGCCTTTCTATTTTTTTTTAAAACCACTTCTAATGTATCTGTTCCTGTTAATTCATTAGTATTTTTATTGAAAAAATTATTATAAATTTCTTTTTTTTTTATAATTTGTGTTTGAATTTCTTTAAATATATCTTGATGAAAATTAAAAGAGAAAAAAAATACCAATGCCAATTGCAGAAAAATATAAAATTTATGTATTTTTTCTTCTAATTTAAAAATTATAAATGTTGAAGCAATGATTAAAGACGATAAATAGATAAGTAAGTAAATTTGTTTATAAACATTTATCAATTGAAAGCTTAAAATAATCATTAAAGTAAAGATTGCAAAATGTTTCCACGATCTTCTATGTTTATAAAAATTAACAAAATTAGCTAATATCAATAAGAAAGAAGATAATATTACAGGTTCTTTATAAAAGCTAAGAAAGTAAATAATAAAAAGTGGGAAAAGACATATATTTAATGAAATTAAAAATAATATTAACTTGTCTTCTAAATAAAAAGTTCTTTTTAAAATAAAATAAATTAAAATTAAACAAATAATGAAATAAATTAAGTTTAAAAAATTTATAAAATGATAAGAAAATTTACTACTGTCAAATATAAAATTATATAGTTTTGAAATAGGTTCTAATGTAACACGAGATTTGTGAGATTTATTTTCTTCTAGAATTCTAAATAAAAGTGAATATTTTTGAAATTCAAAAATATTTTTCTCTATATCTAATTCTTTTATTTTATTCTTAAGTTTATTTCTTTCGGAAGATACAATGTTTAACAAAATAAAATTTCTTATGTATGTCTCATTATCAGGCTCAATTATTAAAATTTTATTGCTTACTGATGTCTTATTTAAAAAGTTATTACAAACCGTAAAAACATAAGTATTATCATCTTTGTAATGATAGCCACTTCTATGGACGCGATGCTCTGATGATTTTTCCAAACCTTCACAATGTAACTCTATAGTTAAATCTTTAATTTCAAATATTTTTTTATATAAAATTAAAGAAATTAATAATGATAAAATAATATTAATTATTAATATATTTTTTATATTTATTAAACCATTTGAAGAAAACATAAAAAGACCAAATCTGGTAACATAACTTATAATCTTTATAATTAAAAAATCTATAAATAATTTCTTCAAACTTACTTATTTTAAGAAAATCCAACCTTTCATCTTTTTTAATTTCTTCACAGCAATCTAAAATTTCTTTTTTAAAATAATTTTGCAAAATTTTAACCAGTGGTACTGAAAATCCTTGCTTATACTTAGAATTAATATTTTTTGGGATTTTATTGCTTAAAATTTTTTTTAATAAAATTTTTTTATTAAATATATTTATATGCTTATCAGAGTTTATATTGGATAAATAAAGATATATATTTTTATCTAATAGTGGAGATCTAGCCTCTACACTATAATACATAGAAGATCTATCAACTTTGGTTAAAATGTCATCAACCAGATAATTGTTAATATCAAAATTTCTTAAATCTTCTACATTATTTAGATCTTGATTTTTAAAAGAAGTGTTTTCATTTAAGAAATTTTCTGTAAATGAAAGTTTTAAAAATTCTTGATAAACATTTTTTTTATTAAAGAAAATGTTTAAAAACTTTTGTGTTTTATTGGTTGTAATATTTAAATGATTAAATATTTTTTTTCCAATTATATTTTTTTCACTTTTGTTAATTATATAATTTAGAATATTCTTGGTAGTATTATTTGCTAAAAAGTTATTTTTGAAAAATATTTTCCAAATTAAAAACCATTGATATCTATTATAGCCATAAAAAATTTCATCACCACCATCACCTGTAATTGCTACTTTTGCATGTTGTGAAATTTTTTCAAAAATAAGCATTGAGGGTATTTGTGAAGAGTCTGCAAAAGGTTCATCGAATGCATCGGGTATGTTGTTAATTGTTTTTATTATATCTCTTTCATCAAAAAAGATTGTTTCATTTTTTAATCCAAAATGATTTGCAATTTTTTTACTTTTCTCACTTTCATCATAAAATTTTTCTTTAAAACCAACTGTAAATGTTTGAATTTGGCTATCAATTTTTGAGGCAAAGTAAGAAACTAAAGAACTATCGACACCGCTTGACAATAATAAGCATTTAGGAACATCGGTAACTAATCTTTTATTTACACTATCACATATTATGTCTTCTAATTTTTGAAAAGAAAAGCTCTCATTATTATATTTATTATGTTGATCTTTTTTATTTGTTGAGATCGACAAATTCCAATTATTTAAATTCAAAGTTAAAATTGAATTAGGTAAAAGCTGCTGCATACCTTCAAAGATTGAATAATCGCTTGGACAAAAACCATAATTAAAAAAATGATTTAAGCTTTTACTATTAATTTTTTTTGGTACATTTTTATTATAAATTATTGGCTTTAATGTAGATGAAAAAAAAAAAGTATTTTGATCAAAAAAATAATATAATGGTTTTTTTCCAAAAAAATCTCTTGCTAAATATAAAAAATTTTCTTTTTTATCATAAACAGCTATTGCAAACATTCCATTAATATCATCAATTGTTTTTTTAATTCCAAATGTTGAAATATACTCAATAAGTACTTTGGTATCTGAATTTGCAATTTTATTTGTAAATTTACTTATCCTAGATGATAACTCTTTAAAATTATAAATCTCTCCATTAAAAGTCATAACATATCTTTTGTCTTCTGAATGAATGGGTTGGTTTGATTGAGATGTCAGGTCAATTATAGAAAGCCTATAATGTGCTAAATAATTTTTTTTACTATCATCTAGAAAATGATCAAAATTATCTGGACCTCTACATTTTATACTATCTCCACACTTTACTAATTCTTCAATATATTCTTGATCGATGATTTTATTTTTATTGAATACTCCTAAAATCCCACACATAAAATTTTTTCTATCTGTTTCTTATATTTTTTTAAAGTTATATTTTTATTGTTGTATTTTTTAATTAAATTTTTTGAATAATTTGATTTTTTATTTATATTTTTATCAAAAATTAATTTTTTTATATTTTTTGAAATTATTTTTGAATTTCTAGAATTAATCAAAATACCATTACTTTTATTTACAATATATTTAATATCACCAACATTGGTAGCCAACACAGGAAGTTTTAGAGATAAGTATTCCAAAACTGCGTTGGGAAAACTCTCTGTTTTAGATAAAATTATGCCCAGTTTAAAAAAAGGGAAAGAGCATTTGTTATTCACTTTGCTTATAAAGCTTATTTTTTTTGATAATCCAAGACTTTTTGCATAATTAATAATTTCATTTTTCTTAAATTCTCTTTCTTCTCCAAAAAGTGAGAGGTCCCATGATAAATTTTTTATATGACTTAAAGAACGAAGCAGTAAATGATGGCCCTTATATCTGTAGAAATTTGAAATACAAAGTATTTTAAAATTATTGTTTTTCTTAAAATTTTTGTATTTTTTATAAGGTTCAATAAAATTTTTAATTACTACAACTTTTTTTTTTGATATGTTTTCAGAATCTATAAGGTTTTTTTTAGCAGCAATTGAATTACAAATAAATAAGTGCGTAAATCTATGTAAAAAAATTTCATAAAACTTATAAATCAAATTTTTGTGGTAATAGTTTAAACTTCTTCTCATTAAAACTTTTTTTATTTTAGGAAAAAAAATAAGCATTGTTCCAAAAATAAAATATGCTTTTGGTAAAATAAAAAAAACTACTTTTGGCTTTAAAATAATTACTTTTTTTAAAAAAAAAAATAAAGAAAATAAAGTGTTTAATTTATATATTTTTATCTTTGAGTTAAATTTATAACTATTTTTTTTAGAATTAATTGTAAATATAGAAATATTATAATTTTCATTTAAATAATTTGATATGTAATTTAGTTGCTTTTCTGCGCCACCTCTTTGAAGCCCATTAATGCAAAAAAAAATATTTATTTTATTTTTATTAAATTTTCCCATTTTAAAATTTTATCTTTGTTATATTTTTTAAATTCAAATTTTTTTTTTGAATTTTTGCTAAAATATTTAAATTTGTTTTTTTTTTTAATTAAAAAAAAAATTTTTCTACTCAAATCTTCTGAATCTTTATTTTTAAATAACAATCCATTGAATTTATTTTTAATAATCTCAGATGGTCCATAATTACAATTTGAACTTATACAAGCCACGCCTGAGGACAAAGCTTCTAATAATGAATTCGGATATCCTTCAAATATTGAACTTAATATATAAAGATCATAATTTTTGTAAATTTTTAAAATTTTTTTTGTTACACCTTTTAGAAAGACTTGTTTTTTTAAATCATAGTATTCTATATTTTTTAATAGACTTTTTTTTTTAGACCCAACGCCATAAATATCGCAAGAAAAGTTGATATTTTTTTTTTTTAATAAATTTAAAGACTTCAATAAAATATCATAACCTTTTTGAGTTTCCAATCGACCAACAGATATAATCTTTAATTTTTTACTTATAATATATTTTCCTTTTTTTTTTATATTAGAAGATAATGTATTAGAAATGATTTTAATCTTTGATTTTTTTAAAAATTTGTAATTTTCTTTAATTTTATTGCTCTGTAAAACTAAATAATTTGTGAACCTATAAAAAAAAAAATTTAATAAATATAAAAATACTTTATTTTCAGAATGATTGGGATTGTTTCTATCGGAAATAATTTTTAATTTTATATTTTTTACAAATAAAGATGCAATGATAACTGTTATATTTGTTGTTTCTAAAAAAGATAAAAGCACATCAGGTTTTTGCTTTTTAAGATTGGAATAAATTACATATAGTCGTTTAATAAAATTAACAAATTTAAAAATAAAATTATTACTAGTAGTTAATAGATTTAGATTTTTAATTTTTATATTTGATGAAAAATTATAAAAATTTTTATTGCTTTTTTGATATGTGAATAAAACAACATCATTATCTTTAGAAAAATGATTTGCCAATAAACATGCATTTCTTTCAGCTCCTCCAGAGGAAATAGTCGAGATCACAATGCAAATTTTCATAAATTAAAACTGTAGAAATAAAGTTTTAATATAATACATTTAAAATATTAAAGAAAAAGTCATTTTATACACTTTAAATTAAAATTAATGATTTTAAATTTTTGATAATTAGATATTTAAAATGAAAAGTTATAGTATTAGTGATTATTTGTAATAAATACTTTAATAATAAGATATATCAAAAAAATTAATGAACATGAAAATTGTACTGATTGTCCAAGCTAGAATGAATTCTTCAAGGCTTCCGGGTAAAGTTTTAAAACCTTTTTTAAAAAAAGAACCTTTAATTGGTGTTTTATTAAAAAGACTAAAAAAAGTAAAAAAAATCAATGAGTTAATAGTATCAACCTCTTCAGAGAAAAAGGATGACCCACTAATTGATTTTTTAAAAAAAAAAAAAATAAAATTTTTTAGAGGTAGTGAAAAAGATACGCTTGAGAGATTTTATTACACTGCAATTAAAACCAGAGCTAAAATAATTATTAGAATTACTGCAGATTGTCCACTTTCTGACCCAAAATTAATTGATAGTTTTATCAATACGTTTCAAAAAAAAAAACCAGATTATTTAGCAAATACTTTTAATATACGAAATAAATTAAATGGTTATTGGAATGCTTATCCTGATGGTTTCGATATTGAAATATTTACTTTTAATTTAATCAAAAAAATTTATCAGCAACATAAAAAGAAATTTAGAAAGGAAGGAGCAGTATTAGGATATTTTCTTAAAAAAAACCTAAGTTTTAGAAATAAAATAAAAATGTTAAACATGAAATTACCATATGAAATCAACAATAATATTAAGCTTTCTATTGATAATTCAAAAAATTTTAAATTAGTAAAATCAATTTTCAATTACTTTGATCCAAATATTTATTTTAGTTTTTCTGATGTAATGGAATACCTGGATATGAAAAAAAAAAATATCAAACAAAGTTCTGGTATAAAATTATGGAACAAAGCAAATAAATTAATTTTAGGTGGAAACATGCTTTTATCAAAAAACCCCAATATATTCTTACCAAAAAAATGGCCTACCTATTATTCAAAATCTAAGGGATACAACGTCTGGGATTTAGATGGAAAAAAATATATTGATATGTCTTTAATGGGTGTTGGAACAAATATTTTGGGATATAATAACCCTTACGTAGATCTTGCAGTTCAAAATGTTATAAAAAAAGGTAACTTGACAAGTTTAAATTGTCCTGAAGAAGTGCAGTTAGCAGAAAAACTAATTTCATTACATCCTTGGGCGGATAAAGTAAAATTTGCTCGCACAGGTGGTGAAGCAAATGCAATGAGTATCCGTATTGCGAGATCTGCAACATCAAAGCATAATATTGCTTTTTGTGGTTATCATGGTTGGCACGACTGGTACCTTTCTTCAAACATAACAAATAACAAAAATTTAGATAATCACCTTATACCCGGTCTAAACCCTCTAGGAGTAAATCATAAACTTAAAAAGACAAGTTTTCCATTTGAGTATAACAATTTATTACAGTTAAAAAAAATAATTTCAAAAAATAATATTGGTATAGTTAAAATGGAAGTATGTCGAACTACCAAACCAAATTTAAAATTTTTAAAACAAATAAGAAAACTTACTAAAAAAAAAGGAATTATTTTAATTTTTGATGAATGTACATCGGGTTTTAGAGAAAACTTAGGGGGACTTCACCAAAAATTAAATATTATACCAGATTTAGCAATACTTGGAAAAGCTTTAGGTAATGGATACGCTATAACCGCTGTTATAGGAAAAGAGGAAATAATGAATAAAGCCTCACAATCATTTATTAGTAGTACATTTTGGACTGAAAGAATTGGTCCAACAGCTGCTTTAAAAACTTTAGAGATTATGGAAAAAAACAAAAGTTGGAAAACCATAACTGATCTTGGGATTTTATTGATCAAAATTTGGAAAAAATTGTCTTTAAAACATAAAATAGATATAAATATTATGGGTCTTCCATCTTTAGCAAAATTTCAAATCAAAAGTAAAGATTTTTTAAAATATAAAACTTATATAACGCAGAGAATGCTCGAAAAGGGATATTTAGCATCTAATAGTGTATATATGAGTACATCACATAATAGTACTATGTTAAAAAAATATGAAGAAAATCTTGATGAAATATTTTATGAAATTTCAAGATGTGAAAAAGGAGAATTAAATATAGATTATATTTTAAAATACCCTGTTTCAAAAATACCATTCAGTAGAATTAATTAATATGAATAATCCTATACAAAAACACCACAAATATAGATTATCTAGTTCAAAGAAATTTGATAATTTAGTAATAAAAAAATTTAAAAATTTACACAAAAATAATGTTAACAATAATAAAAATTTTGAATTATTAGAAGAATTAAACAAAGAATTTTCAACATTTAATATAATGCATCCAATAAGAGTTTCGTTTTATAGTACATTATTTTTTAAAAGAAATTTTAATTTAATTAATCTTTCACTTTTTCATAACTTATTTGAAATTAAAAAGATAAATAAAATAAAATACATAAAATTATTAGGAAAAAAATTAACTGATGAAATCAAAATTCTTACAATTGATAATAAAAAAAAATTTAACTCAAAATATATTGTTAAATATTATAAAAAAATAAATTCATCATCAGATACAATTCAGAAAGTAAAATGTTTGGATAAATTTGACAATCTTTATAATCTAAAAAAAAACCCAGATAGAGAAATTAAGGTTAAATATATTAAGGAAATAGTAAATTATATATTACCAATCGTAAAAAAACATGATCCATTACTATTAAAGTATTTTCAATTATTGATTAAATATAATAAAAATTTATTAAAAAAAAATGGATAAAGTTGCATTAATAACTGGAGCTAGCAAAGGAATAGGGAAAGAAATATCAATAGAGTTGGCAAAAAATAAAATTAAATTAATTTTAGTTTCAAGAAATTATAATGATTTAAAAATATTAAAAAAAATAATAAAGGAAAAAATTAATTTTAAATATGTTGAGATAATTAGTGGTGATGTATCTCATTCATCTACAGTAACTAAAGTGTTAAAGTTATGCAGAAAAACTTATGGTTTGCCAGATATAGTAGTAAATAATACCGGAGGTCCTCCTAGTGGAAGTTTTAAAAATTTTAAACTTGAAGATTGGAATAAAGCATTAAAAAATAATTTACTAAGTGTAATAAATTTTACTAATGAATTTCACAAAGGAATGGTTAAAAAAAAATGGGGAAGATTTATTACAATATCTTCAACAATTGCTAAAGAACCAACATCAAACATGGTTATGTCTGCAACTTTACGTTCAGGTGTATCAGCATTTAATAAAGCAATATCTTTTGATTTAGCTAAATATAAAATTACTGTTAATACAATATTATTAGGTGGAGTTAAAACAGGAAGATTATACAAACTTATAAAAAAAAATTCTAAAAAAAAAGGAATGAGTTACTCGAAATATTTAAAAAATGTAGAAAGTTCTATTCCGATAGGTAGGTTTGCTGAACCGAAAGAGATTTCAGATTTGGTTGGTTTTTTAATTTCAGATAAAGGATCTTATATCACTGGACAAAATATTATAATCGATGGTGGATTATCAAAATCAATTTAAAAAATTTATTTTCAAAAAAGATATATTTTCTAATTCTAAAAATATTTATAAAAGAAAAAAGAATTTAAAAATTGAAGAAATATTAAAGTTTTTTGGCAAATATAGTAGATTACAATCAAAGATATATGTGCCAAAAAATAACTTTTCAAAAAATTCCTCTAATTTCTTAGTAATCTTTAAAAAAAAGAAATTTTTATTAAAAAAAGAAAGTATTAAAAAAGAAAGTTTAAATGAAAAAATTATTCGATTCAATCAATTAAAAAAAATTAAAAGAAAAATATCTTTTATTTTTCCATTAGGTAGAAATAAAAAAATTTTAAATAAAGATGGTTATATTTGGTCTTTATATAATTTTTTTGATGGAGATCTATATTCTGGCAAAAAAAACCAATTAAAAATTGTTTCTAAAAAATCATCTGAAATACAAACTAAAGTCAAAAATTTAAAAGTAAAAAGAAAAAGTTTTAATTATTTTACTAAAGAAGAATGCAAAATAGTTAAGAAATATGAAAATAACATAAAACTTTGGAATAGTATTTTAGGAAAAAAAAATAAAAAAATAAATTATTTATATTTGAAATATTTTTTAAGTGAATGGAATAATCTTAAAAAATTAAATATGAAAATTAAAAAATTAAAAAAACAAATTTGCCATTTTGATTTACACCCTCATAATATAATGATCAAAAAAAATAAAATAAAAATAATTGATTTAACTAGTTTAAAATTTATGCCAATTGAAATTGGTATTGCATTTTCAGGAGTTAAGCTATGCAGACAAACTTATAATAATAATAATAATAAAATTCCAATTGAACTAGGAAAAATTTTTATCAATAATTTAAATAAAAAATTAAAAAAAAAATTAAATAAAAATATTTTTGTTCATGATTTTGCAAATATAGAAATTTTAAGAAGAATATGCGTTATTTTAAAAAACAATTTTTATGGAAATAAATCTTATAACTTTATATTACCTACCCTATTGTCAAACATAGTTGAATCAAAGATAATATTTAAAAATATGCATTACTAAGTTAGCTTTTAATAGTATTTCTTTGTTTATTATAATCTACAGGAGGAATATAATCATAATGTAAAATTTTCTTTATTTTTTTTGAAAAATTAGGAATATTTTTTATTCTATAATATTCATAATAAGGTTTTATATACCAGGGGCTATACATATTAAAAATAGCCCACCTACTTTCGTTTGTAGGAATTCCAGCTTTGTGGGCTAAGTTTGTGTCTAAAATTATAATAGAGCCTTTGTCTGCTTCTAAAAACTTGTACTTAGTTGTTTTATATTTCTTTGAAATTTTAAAACTTCTTTTATGTGATTTTGGTAAATACAACGTGCAACCATTAGACCTTTTAAAGTCATCTATTGCGGATATAACAAAATATGACAATGATGGTTTTACACTTTGTCCACTCACATATCTATTATCTGTGTGCCACTTATTGCCACTCGCAGATTGTTTTTTGAATCTTTCAGATTTTAATGAAAACTTAAACTTATTTCTAGCTGAAGCGCTAGTAATACCATAATCTTTTTCTATAATTTTTGATAAAAAATAATTTATTTTTTTATTGTATACCAATTTACCTAAATATTTATCATCAATAAAATAATTATATAAAACTACAGTATTTTTTTTACCAACATATTTTTTTTTTTTTATTCTATATCTCAATATACTATTAAGTTTTTTTTTAATTATTTCGCATTGCTTTTTGCTATAAAAGTTCCTCAGAACTGAAAAACCATTTTTTTTTAAGTCTATTTTGATTTTATTTAAATTTAACATTTATTAACAAAATATATGTGAATGATTTCTATATATCTTTATTTGATAAAATTCAATTTAACAAAAATCAAATGTCTTCAATATAGTATATTGCAAAATTATATTTGTATTAAACGCTATATTCTATATATAATAATTAATTATAATTTCGATACTTATAATTTTTTACTAAAATGTTTTCATGTTTAATGAAACTAAATGATTAAAAAAAAAATTTCTATAGCAGTTATTGGGATGGGCTATGTAGGACTTCCTTTAGCAAATGAGTTATCAAAAAAATTTGAAACTAAAGGATATGACATAAACAAAAAAAAAATTAGGGAATTAAATTTGGGAATTGATAGCACAAAACAAATTAAAAAATTAAGTAAAAAATTATTTTTAACTTCAAATTTAAATGATTTAAAAAACTCAAATATTTTTATTTTGTGTTTACCCACACCAGTAAACTTAAAAAAAAAACCTGATTTGAAAATTCTAAAATCTTCTCTAAAAAATATACAAAGTTTATATAACAAAGGAGATACAATTATATTAGAAAGTACATTTTATCCTGGAGCAACAGAAGAATTATTAAGCAAATATTTTGAATATAAAAAAAATATAATAAATATTGGTTATTCACCAGAAAGAATTAATCCTGGAGATAAAAAAAATACCATTAAAAAAATTACAAAAGTTATTTCTGCAAATAACTTAAAAACTTTAAATTTAATGGCAAAAATTTATGGATCGATAAATAACAATAATATTTACAAAGCAAAAAGTATTAGAGTTGCTGAGGCAGCTAAACTTATTGAAAATGTGCAAAGAGATTTAAATATAGGATTAATGAACGAACTTACTACAATCTTTGATAAAATTAAAATATCTATACACGATGTGTTAGATGCGGCAAATACTAAATGGAACTTTCTAAATTTTACACCTGGCCTAGTTGGAGGTCACTGCATAGGTGTTGATCCTTACTATCTAAAATCTTTGTGTGAAAAAATTAAATTTAATCCCAAAATTTTTATGTCTGCCAGAAATACAAATGAAAATATGATTTTATTTTACAAAAAAAAGATTTTAAAATATTTAAATAAAAATGAGAAAATTTTATTTCTAGGTATTACATTTAAAGAAGGTACAAATGACTTAAGAAATTCTAAAAATCTTGAATTATTATATGAACTTTCAAAGGATAGACGAATTTATTATCTTGACCCATTTGTTGATGATCTGAAAAATACTAATAAAAATATAGTTAAATATAAAAAGCAATTATATGACACTATAATACTTGCAGTACCTCATAAAAAACTATTTAAATTTATTAAAAATAATTTAAAGAGTATTCTTAAAATAAAAGGTAATTTTATTGATTTAAATAGAAAGTATAAATCAATTGATAAATCTAAGTTTAAATATGTGAATTTATGAAACAAACTTCTATAAAAGAATTTAAAAATAAACGTATATTGATTACTGGAGGTACTGGTACTTTTGGAAAGGCTTTTCTTAATTTTTTATATAGTTTAAAATCAAATCAACCAAAAAAAATATATTTATATGCAAGGGATGAGCATAAATTTCATGATTTAGAAAATAGTAATTTATTAAGTAAGAATACAGGCTTGCTAATTGGTGATGTTAGGGACCAAAAAAGACTTGAACTAGCTACCAGTGGAATAGATATAGTGGTTCATGCTGCAGCTCTTAAACATGTGCCATATGCTGAATATAATCCAATGGAGGCTGTATCAACAAACATAGTTGGATCAAATAACTTAATTAATGCTTGTATAAAAAATAATATAAAAAAGTGCATGTTAGTATCTACTGATAAGGCGGTGAATCCAATTAATTTATATGGTTCAACAAAACTATGTGCGGAAAAATTATTTATAGCATCAAATAATGTAGCCGCTGGAAAAACAAAATTTTCAGTCGTAAGGTATGGGAATGTAGTTGGGTCAAGAGGAAGCCTAATTGAAAAGTTAAAAATTGCAAAAAAAAATAATCAAAAAAGTTTTGATTTAACTCACGAAGAGATGACTAGATTTTGGATAACCATCAATGATGCTGTTAAATTTGTTGGATATTCAATTGAAAAAATGGAGGGAGGAGAAGTATTTGTGCCTAAAATGAAGAGTATGAAAATAATTGATTGTATTAAATTATTTTTACCGAATTCAAAATTAAATAATATAGGAATTAGACCTGGAGAAAAAATACATGAAAAATTAATTCATGGAGAAACTAAAAATGTTTATGATTGTGGTAAATTTTATATGATACTTCCAGAATTTAAATTTTGGACACGAAAAAAACATAAATTATTAGGAAAAAAATTAAATGATAAATTTGAATATTCTAGTGATAA
>MDSW01018683.1_pt1 | contig 16444 bp, 14 predicted proteins | sample 811171 | NCBI WGS metagenome assembly MDSW01 (sample SAMN05326641, study PRJNA326480) | marine metagenome | isolation source: seawater | place: Atlantic Ocean: North West | collected 2012
ATGAGATGTAGAGAATTTTATATGAAAGATGCTTATTCTTTTGATTTAAATGATGAAGAGGCAAATTTTTCTTACAATAAATTCTTTTTAGCATATTTAAACACTTTTAAACGATTAAATTTATCAGCAATACCTATGGCAGCTGATACCGGTCCTATTGGTGGAAATTTATCACATGAATTTATAATTTTAGCTGATACTGGCGAGAGCAAAATTTACACAGACAAAAGAATTTTTGATGTTAATTTTAATGATACCGTCATCGAAAATAAATCATTGAAAGCTTTAAGAAGTAATTATGAAAAATATTATGCGGTAACCGATGAAAAATTTAACAAAAAAGAATTTGAAAAAAATGTTCCAGAAGAGCACAGACTTATTACTAAAGGAATTGAAGTGGGTCACATTTTTTATTTTGGTGACAAATATTCTAAACCAATGAACAGTTCAGTAGATCATCAAGGAAAAAAAGTTTTTGTTAAAATGGGATCTTACGGTGTAGGGGTTTCAAGGTTAGTAGGTGCTATAATAGAAGCTAAATATGATGACAAAAACGAAATAATGAAGTGGCCTTTGTCTGTAGCTCCATATGAATGTGCCATTCTTGACTCTGGAAATAAATTAGATGGACACAAAGTTTCAAAAAAAGCTCTTAATGTATTAGATAAATTAAATATGTTAGATCTCATAGTTGATGACACAGAAGACAATATTTCATCAAAAATTAAAAAATTTAATCTTATAGGTGTTCCTTATCAAATTATATTAGGAAGTAAAACGCCAGATGATGCTGTTGAGTTTAGAGAGGTTGGTGGAAAATCTGAAATTATTAAGATTTCTGACCTGAACAAAATTGAAAAAATTATTACTAGTAAAAGAAGTTAAATTGATTTCACAATTAGAAAAAAAAATAATATTTAGATATTTGAAGCCAAAAAGAAAAGAAGGGTTTTTAAATATTATATCTATATTTTCTTTTATTGGTATTTCACTTGGTGTTGCTGTCTTAATAGTAGTTATGTCAGTAATGAACGGCTTTAGAAGTGAATTAATCGACAAAATTGTTGGTTTTAATCCTCATGCGGTAATAGAATTTTACAGCGAAAAAAAAGGTTTGAAAATTTTAGAAGACTCAAAACTTGGAAATAAAATTAAAAATATATTAACCTCAAATGACGGCGAGGGAATTATCATTCATAGAAATATCACAAAGGGCATTATGTTAAGGGGTTATTTAAACGATCAATTCAATCAATTATCTGTCATAAATAATAAAAACTTCGAAGGATCAAAAATCTTAACAAAAAATTCTATTTCTATTGGAAAAGAATTAAGTTTTAATTTAAATTTAGGCATAGGAGATAAGGTTACAATAATGTCCCCATCTGGAATTCAAACAATTGTTGGCAACTTGCCTAAACAAGAAACTTTTATTATTTCATCAATTTTTGATAGTGGTATTTCGGATTTTAATGAAAATATAGCTTATATAAATTTAATACATTTAGAAAATTTATTTGATTTAAAAAAAGAAAACAGAAAACTTGAAATTTATTTTTTTGATCCGACAAATATAGAAAATCATAAAATAAAATTAATAAAATTATTTGATAATGATTATATATATACTTGGGCTGATCTAAATAAATCATTATTTTCTGCTCTAAAAGTTGAAAGAAATGTAATGTTTATAATTTTATCATTAATTATAATAGTGGCTGCATTCAATATAATTTCCGGTTTGACAATTTTAGTTAAAAATAAAACTCGCGATATTGCAATTTTAAAATCAATAGGTGTACAAAATAAATCAATCACAAAAATATTTTTTATGGTTGGTTTTATTATAGGTATTACTGCAACCTTATTTGGAATTATAGCTGGCGTTACTTTTTCTTTATATATTGAAAATATAAGAGAATTTTTAAGTGTTGTTTTTAATTTAAGTTTATTTCCTGAAGAAATTTATTTTTTGAGTAAAATGCCATCTGAAATAAATATTAATTCTATTTTAATAATCGCATTATCTTCTATAATTGTTACAGTTTTAGTTTCTATTTACCCAGCAAGACAAGCATCTAAACTGGACCCAATAAAATCATTAAAATATGACTAATTTAATAGAACTTAAGAATCTGTCTAAATATTATTTAATTAATAAAAAAATATATATTTTAAAAAAAATAAATTTTAAATTTAAAAAAGGTTTTATTTATTCTTTAGTTGGACCATCAGGCTCTGGTAAATCAACTTTACTCAACCTTATTTCCCTTGTTGATAAGCCTTCATCTGGAGAAATTATAATTGATAAAAATATTATAAGTAAAAATAACAATGAAAAAAAAGATGAAATTAGAGCCAAAAAAATAGGAATTATATATCAACAAAATAATCTTCTAAATGATTTCACGGCCTTTGAAAATGTTTGTTTAGCAAAATTAGCGGTTGAAAATAATAAAGAAAAGGCAATCTCTGAGTCTAATAAAATTATTAAAAAATTTGGTCTTTCAAATAGACTTAACCATTTTCCATCTGAATTATCTGGTGGGGAAATGCAAAGAATTGCTATTTCTAGAGCTTTAGTAAATAAACCTTCAATAATTTTAGCTGATGAACCTACGGGTAGTCTCGATCATACAACATCAAAACAAGTTTTTAAAATTTTACAAAATTTAAGAAGTCCAAATAGAATAATAATTTATGCAACTCATAATAGATTATTTGCTAATATGGCAGATTGTAAATTAGAAATAATTGATGGTAATATAAAACCATCCAATGAAAGAAAATATCAAAAATTCTTATAATCATTTAAAGATTCATTCGCAGTACTCTATCTGTGAAGGAGCTATTAAAATTGATCAACTTAAAGATTTTTGCAAAAAAAATAAAATTAGATCGGTAGGGCTATCCGATACTCTAAATCTATGTGGCGCTTTAGAATTTTCTGAAGCTCTATCTAAAATTGGTACTCAACCTATAATAGGAACTCAGATAAATTTTAAATATAAAGAAAGTATTGGTTTACTACCACTATTTGCTATGAATATGGATGGTTATAAGAGAATAATTGAACTCTCTTCTAAGTCATATCTTGAAAATGAAGATAATTCAGATCCTCATTGCAATTTCGACGAACTTAAAAAAGAGAATAAAGGTATAGCTATATTTTCAGGTACAATAGATGGATTAGTAGGTAAATTGTTTAATGAAGGAAGATATGAAGATATTTTAGATATTTATTCAACTTTTAATAAAAATTTTAAAAATAGCTTTTATATTGAAATTCAAAGACACGGAGATGCTAACGAAAAGTCTTTTGAAAAATATAATCTACAAGTATCAAATGAATTGAATATTCCTATTATTGCTACAAACGAAGTTTTCTATCTTGATAAGAGTATGCATGAAGCACATGACGCTCTTATTTGTATAGGCAATAAAACTTATGTAAATGATAAAAATAGAAAAAAATATACCAACCATCATTATTTTAAAAATGATTTAGAGATGAAAGAATTATTTTCTGATATTCCAGAAGCTTTAGAAAATAATTACAATTTTCCATTTCTCTGCAGTTTTAAACCTGAATTTTCAAAACCAGTTTTACCTAATATTAGTTCAGATAAAAGCGGAAATGCAGATGAAACTTTAAGAAATGAGTCGCTAGATGGTCTTAAATCAAAATTTTTAAATCATTTTAATAAAAAAATAAATGATATTAGTTCAGATAAAGATTTTATTATTTATAAAAAAAGATTAGATCATGAATTAAATATTATAAAAGAAATGAAATATTCAAGTTATTTCTTGATTGTATCTGATTATATAATATGGGCAAAAAAAAATGATATACCAGTTGGGCCAGGAAGAGGTTCAGGTGCTGGTTCTCTAGTTGCTTGGTGCCTATCAATCACTGATATTGATCCGATAAAATTTAATCTAATTTTTGAGAGATTTCTTAATCCCGATAGAATATCAATGCCAGATTTTGATATAGATTTTTGTGAAGAGAAAAGAGATTTAGTATTTAAATATTTAACAGATAAATATAAAGATAGTGTAGCTCACATAATAACTTTTGGTAAATTAAAAGCTAGAATGGTTATTAGAGATGTTGGAAGAGTTATAGGTTTGCCTTATGGTTTTGTAGATAGTATATCAAAAATGATACCATTTGATCCGTCGCGACCAATGAGTTTAAACGAATGTATAAATAGAGAGCCAAGACTTCAAAAATTAATAAAAGAAGATCCTAGAGTAAAAAAATTAGTGGAATTTTCATTAAAACTTGAAGGTTTAAATCGAAACGTAGCTACCCATGCTGCTGGAGTAGTAATTGCTGATAAAAAATTGACAGAGACTGTGCCTTTATACAAAGATAATTCTTCTAATTTACTTCTTCCTTCAACTCAATTTGATATGTATTCAGCAGAAAATGCAGGATTAATAAAATTTGATTTTTTAGGTTTAAAAACTCTTACTGTAATTAATAATACAGGGAAACTTGTAAAAAATTCGAATAAAGATTTTGATATTAAAAAAATTAATTATGAAGATCAAAAGGTCTTTGATCTATTATCTTCAGGCAAAACTGTTGGCCTGTTTCAACTAGAAAGCTCTGGAATGAGAGAAGCTTTAATTCAAATGAGACCAAACCATTTAGAAGATATTATTGCCCTTGTAGCTCTTTATCGGCCTGGACCAATGAGCAATATTCCAATTTATAATGATTGCAAACATGGAAAAATTAAACCTGATTATCTTCACCCTAAACTTGAAGGAATATTAAAACAAACGTATGGCGTTATCATTTACCAAGAACAAGTAATGCAAATAGCACAAGAATTATCTGGATTTACAGCAGGAGAGGCTGACATTCTTAGAAGAGCAATGGGTAAAAAAAAAAGAGCAGAACTAGAAAAACAAAAAGAAAGATTTATAGAAGGGGCTTTAAAGAAAGGCATAAGAAAAGATGTAGCTGCAAATATCTTCTTAAAAATTGAACCATTTGCAGAATACGGTTTTAATAAAAGTCATGCAGCAGCTTATGCAGTGATAGCATACCAAACAGCATTTTTAAAAACTTACTACCCAAATGAATTTTTTTCAGCATCTATGACAATGGACATTTCAAATCAAAATAAGCTAAGTGAATTTCATGAAGAATTAAAAAGATTAAATATTAATATAGTTAGACCTGATATAAATAAATGTTTTGCAAATTTTAGATCTAAAGATAACACTTTTTTTTATGCTTTAGGAGCAATTAAAAATGTTGGTTTTGAAGCTGTATCAAATATAATAAAAGAAAGAGAAATCAATGGTAAGTTTAAATCGATTAATGACTTTGTAAATAGAGTTAATCCAAAAGATATAAATAAACTTCAATTGGAAGGCCTAGTCAAAGCTGGTGCTTTTGACAATATTATTAATAATAGACAGTCAATTTATAATTCAATTCCAAATATAATACTTAAATCAAAAAATATTTCTGAAAATAAAATTGCTAACCAAATTGATCTATTTAGTGATGACAATATAAAAGAAGAAAATTTTTTAGAAAAAGTTGAAGACTGGAAATTTGAAGAGAGACTTTCAAAAGAATTTGAATCATTAGGTTTTTTCATCTCCAATCACCCACTAAATCAGTTTAAAAATATATTTGAGGAATATAATATAATTAATTATTTAGATTTTAATTTAAACAAAGATATTCAAGAATCCAACATAGTGGCAACAGTTCTTAAACTTCAAGAAAAAAAGACACAAAAAGGTAGCTCTTATGCTATACTTAAATGCACTGACTTAGGAAGTGTTTTTGAATTATTTATTTTCTCAGAGATGCTTGAAAAAAATAGAGATTTATTAATTGAAGGAAATTCAATCTTAATTACTCTAATTAAAAGTATAGATGATGATGGAAACAGATTTAAAAGAATAAATATTAGAAAAATAGCTGATTTAAAAAAAATAGTAGATAGCCCAATTAATAGTATTAAATTTAGTTTAAAAAATGATAATTCTTTAGATGAAATTTCAGAAAAATTAACTAATACTAATGGAATTACTGAAGTGGAACTTGTAGTCAACAACGAGGATTATAAAATTTTATTCAAATTAAAAAATAAACGTAAAATTGATAGAAAATCTGTTAATTTGCTTAAAAATACTAATATTTCTTCAATAATTAACTAAAAAAAACTTGTTTTAATATAAATTAGTTTGTAAATAACGTTTAAATTAATACGCACACAATTTGTGGTTTTATACCTCCGGTCCTTAAGTGGAAATGATTGTGGTGGCATAACCGGGAAAAAATATGAAAATACCAAATATAACTATACAACAACTATTAGAAGCTGGTGTCCACTTAGGACATAAAACTTTGCGATGGAATCCAAAAATGAAAAAATATATTTTCGGAAAAAGGGATTCCATACATATTATAGATTTAACTCAAACACTTGAGCTAACAAATGTAGCTTTAGAGAAAGTTTATAATACGATTATCAATAATGGAAAAATACTTTTTATATCGACAAAAAAACAAGCAGCAGAATCAATAGCTACTTTAGCAAAGGAAACTAATCAATATTATGTAAATTATAGGTGGTTAGGCGGAATGCTAACAAATTGGGGGACTATATCAAATTCAATTAAAAAACTTGAAAAGCTTAATATAGACTTAGTTGCAGAAAATAGAGGTTTTACAAAAAAAGAACTTTTAAAAATGACAGTTCAAAGAGATAAACTCCAAAGATCTTTAGGCGGGATATCAGAAATGAAAAAGATTCCTGATTTGGTTTTTATAATTGATACTAATTATGAATCTTTAGCAATTAAAGAATCAATTAAATTAGGCATTCCAATTATAGCAATTTTAGATACAAACTCAGATCCTGATGGAATTGATTTTCCAATACCTGGTAATGATGATGCTCGTAGATCTATTGATCTTTATTGCACTTTGCTCAAAGAAACTATCAACAATGCAAAAGAAGAAGGCCCTAAATTCGAACAAATAAATCAAAAAAAGGAAACAATTCAAATTGAAAAGAGCGGTGAGGAAAAAAAAACTATCTTAAACTAGAATGAGTGATTTAGATAAAATTAAACTGTTAAGACAGTCCTCAGGTGCAGGATTTAAAGATTGTGGTATTGCTATTGAAGAAGCAGATGGAGATTTAGATAAAGCAGCAGAAATTTTAAGAGTTAAAGGAGTTTCCAAAGCATCAAAAAAAATGTCTAGAGTAGCAAAAGAAGGTGTTGTTGCAGTTAGTGGAGACGAAACCAAAAAATCATTGATTGAAATTAATTGCGAAACGGATTTTGTTGCAAAAAATGAAAATTTTATCAATTTTGTTAAAGAAGTTAGTGTTTTAAATAATTTAGTTAACTCAGATTCTGAAAAACTCAAAAATTCAAAAATGAAAAACTCTAAGACAGTTGATGAGAATTTATTAGATTTAATTTCTAAGATAGGTGAAAAAATTACAATTGGTAGATCTAAAACTTTCAATTATAATGGAGCAAAAAATTTTAATTATTTGCACACTATAGTTAAAGATAATTTATCAAAATTAGCAGTTTTGATATCAATTGAGACAAATGATGATTCTGAAGATTTAAAGATTTTTGGAAAACATTTGTCAATGCACGTTGCTGCTTCAGCGCCACTAGCTATTAATTCTAGTGAAATCAAAAAGGAAATTTTAGACAATGAAAGTAAATTAATTTCCGAAGAGCTTAAAAATACAGGTAAACCTGATAATATTATTGAAAAAATAAGACTAGGAAAAATCAACAAATTTAAAGAAGAAAACTCTCTTCTTTCACAACCTTGGGTTATGGATCCAAAAAAGAAAGTTCATGATATAATTAAAGAATTAAATATACCTAATTTAAAAATAAAAGATTTTTATAGGTTAAAAATTGGTGAATAAATGTTTGACGATAAAATTTATAATCAAAAAATGGACAAAACATTTGAAGTGTTTACAAAAGAACTTTCTTCACTAAGAACAGGAAGAGCAAATGCAAGCATGTTAGATCTAATTAGAGTTGATGTTTATGGGCAAAAAATGCCAATAAATCAACTTGGAACAATTACAACGCCAGAAGCAAGAACAATAAGTATTCAAGTATGGGATTTGAACAATGTATCTTTGATAGACTCAGCTATAAAAAAATCAGATCTAGGTTTAAACCCCCAAATAGATGGACAGTTAATTCGATTACCAATACCCGATTTAAGTGAAGAAAGAAGAAATGAAATAAAAAAAATGATTAAATCTATGGGAGAAAAATGTAAAGTTTCAATTCGAAATATTAGACGTGAGGCAAATGATCAACTAAAGTCATTGCTTAAATCTAAAGATATTAGTGAAGATGAAGAAAAAAAATCTGAGAAAATAGTTCAAAAATACACTGATGAAAATATTAAAAAAATTGACGACAAGGTAACTTCTAAAGAAACAGAAATAATGACAATATGAACCCGATTAAACATGTTGCCATTATAATGGATGGAAATGGTAGATGGGGTTTGAAATACAAAAATTCAAGAAATTTAGGTCATAGAGCAGGTTTAAATACAATAGAAAAAGTAATTAAACGTACAATACAAAAAAAAATTAAATTTTTAACGATTTATGCTTTTTCTACAGAAAATTGGAAAAGACCTAAAAAGGAAGTTGATTTTTTATTTAATCTTCTGGAGGAGTTTTTAATAAAAAAAACAAAGGATCTTATAAAACAAGGAATTAAACTAAAAATTATAGGTAATAAAAAAAAGTTTTCAAAAAAACTAATAAAAATTTTATCTAACTCTGAAAATTTAACAAAAAATAATAACATCTTACAACTTAATTTAGCATTAAATTACGGATCAAAAAATGAGTTAATAAACGCCATGAATTTAATAATAAAAAAAAAAAATCAATTAATGAAAAAAATCTTAAAAAAAATTTATATACTCATGATTCACCAGACCCAGACTTATTAATAAGAACAGGTGATACAAAAAGATTAAGTAATTTTTTATTATGGCAATTAGCATATTCAGAAATTTTTTTTATAAAAAAGCTATGGCCAGACTTTAGTATTGAAGATTATAATAAAATATTACTAAAATTTATTAAAACAAAACGTAATTTTGGAAATATATAATGAAACAAGAAACATTAAAGAGAATTATAAGTTCTGTAATTATTATACCAACGGCCTTATTTTTTATTTTGAAAGGTTCTTTTTTTTTCATTTTTTTTATCTCGATTTTTTTCATGGTTACCTCTTATGAATGGTTTCAAATGACAAAGAAAAAAAATTATTTTTACCCTGGTCTTTTATTTTTATTATTTTCCTCCTATTCAGCATTTCTATTTAGAAATGATAATAATGAATCTATATACTTTTTCTTAATGGTTTTGCTAACTTGTGTAGCAACAGATATTGGTGGTTATATTTTTGGTAAAATATTTAAAGGACCAAAGTTAACAAAAATAAGTCCGAATAAAACTTATTCTGGTATGTTTGGAGGTTTTTTTTTATCAATAATTTCAATAAATATTTTTCTTAATTATGATAATTTTTTTATAAACAACAATTATGAATTTACACCAGAGCTTTTTCTGTTAGTTTTATTAGTTTCATCTGTAAGTCAAATTGGTGACCTCACAATTTCATATTTTAAAAGGATCTCTAAAATAAAAAATACTGGTAAATTAATACCAGGTCATGGCGGTCTTTTAGATAGAGTTGATGGCTTGATTTTTGCTGTACCTTTTTCTTATATTTTATTTAAATTGTTTTATTGATGAAAAAAAAAATTGCAATTTTAGGATCTACTGGTTCAATTGGAAAATCAACAATAGATATAATCTATAAAAATAAAAATAATTTTGATGTAGTGTTATTAACTACTAACAATAATTATAAAGAAATATTAAATCAAATAAAAAAAGTAAAACCTAAAAATATAATAATAAATAATAAAGATAATTTCTTAAAACTTAAAAAAAAATTATTAAAAAGAAAAATTAATATTTTTAACAGTTTCAAAAATTTTGATAAAAGATTTAATAAGAAAATTGACTTTACAATGTCAGCTATCTCAGGATTAGAAGGTTTAAAGCCAACTCTAGATATAATAAAATATTCCAAAACTATCGCTATAGCTAATAAAGAGTCAATAATTTGTGGCTGGAATTTAATAAAAATAAAATTAAAAAAATATAACACAAAATTTATACCTGTTGATTCAGAACACTTTTCTATTTGGTCTTTATTAAAAGACTATAAACTTAGTTCAATTGAAAAGGTTATTATTACTGCATCAGGAGGACCATTTTTAAACCTACCACTTTCTAATTTTAAAAAAATAAAACCAAAAGATGCTATCAAGCATCCTAATTGGAAAATGGGTAATAAAATATCTATAGATTCTGCAACACTTATTAATAAAGTTTTTGAAGTAATAGAAGCTCAGAGAATATTCAATATTAATTTTAAAAAATTTGAAATACTAATTCATCCAAAATCATATGTTCATGCTATTATAAAATTTAATAATGGACTTTCAAAAATCTTAGTTCATGATTCTGATATGAAAATTCCAATATTTAATTCAATTTATGATAAAAATAATTTAGGATATAAAACATCAAAATTAAATATAAAAATATTAAATAATCTAAATTTTAGTAAAGTTAATGCAAAAAAGTTTCCTTCTATAAAACTATTAAAGTATATACCTGATAATATTTCTCTATATGAAACTGTTCTTGTTAGCTCAAATGATGAATTAGTTGATTTATTCTTAAAAGGAAAAATAAAATTTGAAACTATATCCCATAATTTACATAAAATATTAAGAATGAAGGAATTTGTAAAATTTAAAAAAAGATCACCTAAAAATTACAATGAGTTAATCATTCTAAGCAATTATGTTAGATTGAAAACCAAACATTTATGTATATGATAATGTAATGTTTAAAAAAATTTTATTATTAATACTATTTTTTTCTTCATTTTTCTTCAATTCATATGCAGAGAAAATAAATAAAATAAACATAATAGGAAACGAGAGAATTTCGAAAGAAACAATAATAGTATTTGGTGAAATAAATCTTAATGATGATTACGATATCAATAAATTAAATATAATTTTAAAAAAATTGTATGACACAAATTTTTTTAAAGACGTAAACATTAATATTTCAAATAATGTTTTAAATGTTTCCGTTTTAGAAAATCCAATTATACAAAATGTTCAAATAAAAGGAATTAAAGCCAAAAAACTTAAAGAACCAATTTTTGACTCATTAGCATTAAAAAAAAACAATTCTTATAACGAATATTCAGTTAAAAAAGATAGGGATTTATTTTTAAATATACTTAAATCTAACGGTTTTTATTTTGCTAAAATTAAATTAGATGTTTTAGAAAATGATAATAACACAGTATCTTTAATTTATAATGTTGATTTAGGAAAAAGAGCAAAAATTAGAAAAATCAAATTTATAGGAAATAAGATATTTAAAAATAGAAAATTATTTAGAATAATAGTTTCCGAAGAAGATAAATTTTGGAAATTTATATCGCAAAATAAATTATTAAATCAAAGCAGAATAAATCTTGATACTAGACTTTTAAAAAATTATTACAGAAATAAAGGTTATTATAATGTTAAAGTTGAAAGTACATTCGCTGAATTATTAGATGATGGTATGTTCGATCTTACGTTTAATATTAATGCTGGACAAAAATTTTTTTTTAACAAATTAGATTTAAAACTTCCGGACGACTATACTCGTAGCAATTTTAGTAGGATTGAAAATTTATTTGAAAAACTTGAAAATAAGCCTTATTCATTTAATTCGATAGAAAAAATTATTGATGAAGTCGAGTTAATTGCCTTAAGAGATCAGTATGAATCAATAAATGCAATGGTAGACGAAACTATTGTAGATAAAAATAAAATTAACTTCACTATATACTTAGATGAAACCGAAAAGTATTTTGTTGAGAGAATAAATATAATTGGAAATAACATTACAAGAGAAGACGTAATAAGAAATAATTTAATACTTGATGAAGGTGATACTTTTAATAAAATTTTACATAAAAAATCTATCAATAATTTAAAGGCCTTAAATTTTTTTAAATCTGTAGAGACAGATGTTGCTCAAGGTTCTAACAAAGATAATAAAATTATAACTATAGAAGTTGAAGAAAAACCTACTGGTGAAATTTCCGCAGGTGCTGGTATTGGTACTAGTGGTACTATGATTGGATTTTCTGTTAAAGAAAATAATTTCCTTGGAAGAGGAATTGAGTTTGCAACCAATCTTGAATTGACTGATGAAAGTATTAGAGGAAGATTTGGAGTATCTAACCCAAACTTTAGAGGCACTGATCAATCAATTTTTGCTAGCATTGAAAGTAGTGAATTAGATAGATTAAATGTTTTTGGCTACAAAACTACAAAAACTGGCTTCAGTTTTGGATCTAAATTTGAATACTACGAAGATTTTTATTTATCACCATCTTTGACAACTTATTATGAATCCTTAAAAACTGATTCATCTGCATCCAATATATTAAAAAAACAAAAAGGGACATATTTTGACACCGATCTAAATTATTCACTTGATTATGATAAACGTAATCAAAAATTTCAGACTAGCGATGGATATAGAAGTGTATTTAGTCAATCTATACCAGTGGTTAGTGATTCTTATGGTCTTATTAATGGATACGAATTTAATTTTTATCAAGAGTTAATGGATGAGATGATTAGCAGCTTCAGTTTTTTTGCAAGATCTGTAAATTCAATTACAGGTGACGATGTAAGAATTTCTGAAAGATTATATATGCCAAATAGCAAGTTAAGAGGATTTCAAAAAGGAAAAGTTGGACCAGTTGATAGCAATGACTATGTAGGAGGAAACTATATATCATCTGTAAATTTAGCAGCTACATTGCCAAATGTTATGCCTAATTGGCAAACTGCAGATTTTTCAGTTTTTTTAGATGCAGCTAATGTATGGGGAGTTGATTATAGTTCATCTATAGATGACTCTAATAAAATACGAAGTTCTGCAGGAATAGCACTCGATTGGCATACACCAGTTGGACCGCTTAGCTTCTCATATGCTGGAGTTATATCTAAAGCAGCTACAGATAAAACTGAAGCTTTTAGGTTCAATCTAGGTACAACTTTTTAATGAAATATCCTGTAAAGTTTTTTGTAATTATTTTAATTACATTTTGTTTTAATACATTAAAAGCTGAAAATATATCGATTGTTTATATTAATATGGATAAAGTTATGAACGAAACTTCTGCCGGAAAATCTTTAAAAGATCAATTAGAAAAGATACATAAAAAAAATATCTCTGAATTTGCGAAAATTGAAGAAAACCTAAAAACTGAAGAGGCTTCTATAGTTTCTCAAAAAAATATTTTATCTTCTGATGAATACAATAAAAAAGTTAATATTTTAAAAGAAAAAATAGAAAAATATAAAAAAAATAGAAAACAAAAGATTGATTATGTTTCTAAAAAAAAAATTGAAGCTACATCAAAATTATTAAAAGAAATCAATCCTTTAATTGCTGATTATTCTACAAAAAATGGCATTTCTATTATTCTTAAAAAAAAAGATATAGTTTTAGCCAAGACTGAACTTGAAATAACCGATGAAATTATTGCTTTAGTTGATACCAAAATAAAAAAAATTGACTTAAATTAAAATTAATGAATCCTTTCTTTAAAAATAAGGGCCCATTTAAATTGTCGAGTCTTGTTAATACGACCTCTGAAGATAATTTAATATATGACGTTAAAAATTTAAACGATGCAAGTCAAAAAGATATTACTTTTTTTCATTCAACAAAATATAAAGATTTAGCTAAAAAAACTAATGCTTTAGCATGTATAACTAAAAAATCACTAATTCAATATTTGCCTTCAAAATGTTTAAAAATAATTAACGAAAATGTTCTTTTGTTAACTGCAGAAATTACTGAAAAATTTTATCCTGATTCAGTAACTGATGATATTAATATTAATCTTAAACTTATAAGTGAAATTTTTCCAAATATTAATTCAGGCAAAAATACTTATGTTGGTTCAAATATAAAAATAGGTAATAATACTAAAATTGGATATAATACAATAATTGATAATAATGTTGTTATTGGAAACAATTGTTTAATAGGTTCAAACGTAATAATTAAAAATTCTATAATTGAGGATAATGTTCATATTTTAGATTCCTCTATTGTTGGAAAAAAAGGTTTTGGTTTTATTCCAAATAAATTAAAAAACTTTAGATACCCACACATAGGTCATGTATTAATAAAAAAGAATGCAGAAATTGGTAGTAATTCTACAATTGATAGAGGCTCTTTATCGGTAACAGAGATTGGACAAAATACTTTTTTAGACAATCAAGTCCATATTGCACATAATGTAAAAATAGGTGATAATTGTATTATTGCAGGTCAAGTAGGAATAGCAGGAAGCTCTACCCTAGGAAATAATGTGATAATAGGAGGGCAAGCTGGAATTTCAGGACATATAAAAATAGGAAATAACGTTCAAATAGGAGGGGGAAGCGGTGTAATAAAAAATATACCTGACAATACTAAAGTTATGGGATATCCAGCTACAGAAATTAGAAATTTTTTAAAAAAATAAATGACTGACACAATTAATAAAAAAGAAATTGAAGATTTGCTTCCACATAGGGAGCCAATGTTATTAATCGATGAATTGATTAATATTAAAAAATTAACTTCTGCTACTGCTATAGTTAACGTAAAAAAAAATAGTTTTTATGTTCAGGGTCATTTTCCAGGCCAGCCAGTTATGCCAGGTGTATTAATCGTAGAAGCATTTGGACAAGCTGCTGCTGCCTTAACAGCTCATGGAATTGATAAATCTACATACGAAAATAAACTTGTTTTTTTAATGAGTGTAGAAAAAGCTCGTTTTAGAAATCCGGTTATACCTGATTGTAGATTAGAACTTAACATAGAAGCTATTAGATCACACGGAAGAGTTTGGAAATATAAGGGTGAAGCATTTGTAGATGGAAAAAAAATGGCAGACGCACAATGGTCAGCTACCATTGTTGATAGGAAATAATTAGCAATATTTCTTGATAAGTAAATAAACTTAATTTTGATATTAAATAATATAAATGATTTATAAACACTCAGTAATTCATGAAGAAGCTAAAATTTCTGCTACTGCAGAGATAGGACCTTATGTTGTTATTGGACCAAAAGTTGAAATTGGAAACAATGTAAAAATACATTCCCATGTTAATATATCTGGCAATACAAAGATTGGTGATGGAACTATAATTTACCCTTTTGCAAGTTTAGGAAACGACCCACAAGATTTAAAATATAATGGAGAAGATACAAAACTAGAAATAGGTAAAAATAATAAAATAAGAGAATATGTAACAATTAATCCTGGTACAAAAGGGGGAGGCAGTTTAACTAAAATAGGTGATAATTGTTTGTTTATGATTTCTTCACATGTCGCTCATGATTGCAAAGTTGGAAATAATGTTATAATTGCTAATAACGTCCCTTTAGGCGGCCATGTTAATATTGAAGACAATGTAGTCATAGGGGGAAACTCTGCGGTCCAACAATTTACAAGAATAGGAAAAATGGCAATGATAGGTGGAATGACTGGAGTATTACATGATGTAATTCCTTATGGACTATCTACAGGTAATAGAAATTCATTACAAGGATTAAACTTAATTGGTTTAAGAAGAGCAAAATTTAACAATAAAGACATTTTAGAATTAAGTGATGCTTATAAAGAAATATTTGCAACACAAAATCTTTCAGAAAATATAAATAAATTAAATGGCTCATTTAAAAATAATCCTTTAGTTAAAAATGTAATTGATTTCATAGTAAAAGATAAAAAAAGATCTATTTGTACTCCATTCTCATAAAATGATAGGATTAATTTTTGGCGATACTGATTTTCCAAATATCATTCTAAAAAAAATTAAAAAAAAGAAGATTAAATATTTAATAATTGATTTATCAAAATCAAAAAAATTTAAAAAAGACAAAAAATCTCACTCAGTTTCTATAGGTCAATTTGGTAAAATTATTAATATTCTAAAAGAAAATAACTGTAAAAAAGTCTTATTTGCTGGAAAAGTAAATAAACCCAACTTATCTAAATTAAAATTGGATTTTAAAGGTATTTATTATTTTCCTAGAATAATCAAAGCATCTAAACTTGGAGATGCCGCAATACTAAAAGAAATCATTAAAATATTAGCTCAAAACAAAATCAAAACTGAAAATTCACTAAGATTTAATCCTGAACTATCTTTAAAGAAAGGTAATTATTCAAAGATTAAACCAAACAAACAAGATAAATCAGATATTAAAAA
>MDSW01074701.1_pt1 | contig 16440 bp, 13 predicted proteins | sample 811171 | NCBI WGS metagenome assembly MDSW01 (sample SAMN05326641, study PRJNA326480) | marine metagenome | isolation source: seawater | place: Atlantic Ocean: North West | collected 2012
AACCAATCCGATGCTGTGACGGCTGTTTCGGAAAGTTTAAAAGAGGATACCTATCAATTTTTTGATATCAAGAAGAATATAAAAGTAATTCCCAACTTCATAGATTCTGGTTTATACCGTTTTGCTGAGGATATTGAATTGAGAGCTCAATTTGCTGAAAAGGACGAGGTGATTATCACGCATATTTCTAACTTCAGAAAAGTAAAGCGGGTGGATGATGTCATACGTATTTTTGAAGGTGTACAACAGCAATTATCTGCCAAGCTACTGATGGTTGGCGATGGCCCTGAGTTGCATCAAGTTAAAAATTTAGCTAGAGAACTAGGCATTTCCGATAAAGTTTTCTTTTTAGGTAAATCCAAGCGTATAGAACAGATTACAAGTATATCGGATGTTTTCCTTTTACCTTCTGAAACAGAAAGTTTTGGTTTGGTAGCTCTTGAGGCTATGGCATCAGGAGTAGCGGTTGTATCTTCCAATGTCGGTGGTTTGCCAGAGGTTAACAAAGATGGTGTAACGGGTTTTTTAAATGAAGTAGGAGATATTGAGGGTATGATAACTAGTGTATTGACTATCTTTAAAGACAAAGACACTTTAGCCCGTTTTAAAACCAATGCCCTAAAGCATTCTCAAAACTTCGAGCTTAACAAGATTGTTCCTGTATATGAGAATTTATACCTTTCTCTAGTGAAGCATTAAGCACCTACACGTTTACAGTGATAGCCTTTCTTTTGCAGTAGTTCCATTACTTTTTCTCGAACATTACCTTGAATAATGATTTCTCCATTTTTGACACTGCCGCCAACACCACATGCCGATTTTAGAGCTTTTCCTAAGTCTTTTAAGTCACTCTCTTGACCTACAAAACCTTTGACGATAGTTGCCACTTTACCGCCTCTTTTTTTTTTATCAATCCAAACTTCTAAGCGTTGATTTTCGATAGCTAGTGTTTCTTCTTCGCTTTCGTATTCGTACTCAAAATTGGAATTGGTAGAATACATCACGCCGATTTTATTTTTCTTCTTTTTAGCCATAAGGAATAAATACTTTTAATGTTTTAGGATGTGTGTCTATGTGTATTTCGTTGCCAAGGTCTTGCCCTTCACCATCAAGGTGGCTTTGGCCATTTTGACAAAATATTGATATACTTTTAGTTTTGATGATTGTCATGTATTTAGACTGATGTATTTTGCCTGTAAATAGACGATACAACAACACAGGTACTAGATAACGTTTAAAGTCTTTTAAGACACAAATTTCTATTAAACCATCATCTACTTTACTTTCAGGTGATATCTGAGCACCATTTCCAAACTGTGATGCATTGGCCCATGATATTATGACGGCATTATAAACTTCCTTTTTGCCATCGTATTCAAGGCAATAATCTTGAGCTGGGTAGTTGGCACACTCACGCAAGACCAATTTGATGTATGATGAAAAACCTCTTACCTTAGTAGTTGCAAAAAGGTTAGCGATATGAGAATCGAAGCCAACTCCTGAAACGTTAAAAAAGGGTACTCCGTTAGCTGTGCAGGTATCTATTGTTTTGAAATCCGAAATATTAAGTTGTTTAATGGCTTTTTTAATATTCCTGTCCATGCCAAAATGAAAAGCAAAACCATTACCAGAACCACAAGGTAGTACTGCTAAAGCCGTTTGACTTCCCAATAATCCCTTAGCACATTCGTTCATCGTACCATCACCACCAACAGCTACTACAACATCTATATTTTCGTGAGCTGCTTGTTGCGCTAATTCGGTGGCATGTTTTGCTCTTTCTGTGTAGAGATAGTCAAAATCAAATTTGTTCAAATCAAGGAGCTTTTCAATTCGACTTTCTAAACCTTTATGTTGGGCTTTACCTGAAATGGGATTGATAATAAATCTAATTTTCATAGACGCTCATTTGATTAGTAATCATAGAGTTATTAAAGCCTTGTTTGATAGCTTTTAACTGATTGACAAGAGCAGGAGAATTGGGTATACTCTCTTTCAATGTTTTATCCTTGTAGGTTGTGTAGACTTCGTCTTTATTCACTAGAAATTCGTCTTGTGTTATCATCATGTATTCGTTTTTAAGAAAGGATATAGCCAAGTCTTGTCCTTGTAATATAGATTTACCAAAGCTAAAAAATTCTTGATCATATCCTATCAAGTCCATTACAGTGGGTAAGATATCTATGTGTTGGCTAGTATTTTCAACGGAACCTTTTAGAATGCTATTATTTTTCCAAAATAGCATAGGCACAGCATATCTACCGATTTTATTTTTATATGCTAGTTTATTAGAAAGTGGCGAAGTATGGTCGGCAGTGATGACAAATAAGGTGTTGTCGAACCAATCCATCTCTTGGGTAGTTTGGAAAAATATTCTTAGGGCGTTATCGGAATAGGATATACTTTCGTGTATATCTAATTCCCCTTTAGGAAATTGGTTTTCATATTCTTTTGGTATATGGTATGGTGGGTGAGAAGTGAGAGAGAAAAAGACACTTAGAAACGGCTTCTCAATCGTATTTAATTGCTTAGCAAAATAGGAGAAAAAAGGCTCGTCGTATATACCCCAATGCTTATCGTAATATCTATCGTCATTAAATTCTTCTCTACCGTGATAGTCTATAAATCCAGCTTTTTTAGAAAATTCATAAAAGCCCATTGTCCCTTTTTGTCCGCCGTGAAAAAAGGAGGTGTGATAGTCTTCTTTAGACAAGATAGACGCTATGCTAGTGTAGTTGTTATTGGCATAAGATGAGGTGATGAATGGCTCTGTCATAAGCGAAGGTATAGAAGCAGTTATGGCAGGTAATGCTTCTATAGAACGTACGCCATTGGCATAGGCATTTTGTGCAACTAATCCTGTGGATATTAAGCTATCTAGAAATGGGGTATAGCCTTGACCGTCATTATAATAGCCTACAAATTCTTTGGAGAAACTTTCTAAGATAATGATAACGACATTTTCTTTGCTGAATCTATCGGATTTGTAACGGTGAAGGGTATTGTAATAATTAGTTTGGTCGGCATCAAAGTAAGTATAGTCTTTCAAGCTATTTTGTTGGTAAGAATGCAGAATTGTAAAAGGGGTATTTAACACTAAATCAGACTCGTTACAATAAGAAATTAGACCAGCATTAATGGTTTTTATGGGTTTGAGTTGAGTACCACCTCTTAAGCCCAAGACGATACTAAAAACAAGAGAAACTAGTAGTACAACGTCAATGGGTTTACGCTGAAAATATTTGGGTAGCTTTAATGTATAACACAAAAATAGCATTTGGGCGATGAATAACAAAGTAACGGGCCAGTATTCTAAGATATACTTGATGTAAACACCAAAAAAATCGTCTTTGGTAATGAAGCTAAAAAAGTCTATGGTACTGCGTTTTAGGTTAAAAGCGTAAAAGACAATATCGATGTTGTTGATTAGCATAAAAGGTGTATTGACTAGAATGAAAACAGCATTTATAAAACGATTGTAAATCTTGGATTGGGGTAAAATGTAGTGAATAATGAATAGTAACACAATGGGTAGGTTGATATACAAAATAGCCGATATATCAAAGCGAATACCCTCTAGGAATGCTAAAAATAAATGACTTACTTCACTATCAGAAAAATTATAGAAATAAAATGCTAACCGACTTAAGCTATAGATAAGACATAAGGTTAAGACCTTTTTTAGAAAAGTAAGTAAGTGAGAAATACTCATAATTTATTCACAATTACAACTATCGTCGCCACAATTGGGCTTAGGATCTCGCAAGGTTTTAATCAGATAAACTACAGCTGAAAACACTAAAAGTATGATAATGATATTTTCCCAATTCATTGCTTTAAATTTATTGCACAAAGTAACGAATTATTCTATTTTTACTCACTTAATGAATGAATAAAGTTTATGGTATTCAATAGAAAAGGTATCCCTGACGAGCAACTTTTGGACTTGTACAAATCCATACTTAAGCCGAGAATGATAGAGGAGAAGATGCTCATTCTGTTACGTCAAGGCAAGATATCTAAATGGTTTTCTGGAATAGGCCAAGAAGCCATCGCTGTTGGTGTTTCTTCGGCTATGGAACAAGAGGAATATATTTTACCTATGCACAGAAACCTAGGCGTTTTTACCACTAAAGGCGTTCCTTTAAATCGTTTGTTTTCTCAATTTCAAGGTAAAATGAACGGCTTTACCAAAGGTAGAGACCGTTCTTTTCATTTTGGCAGTCAGGAACATAAGGTAGTCGGTATGATATCGCATCTAGGTCCTCAATTGGGTGTAGCGGATGGTATAGCCTTAGCCAATAAACTTAAAGATAACAAACTAGTCACAGCTGTATTTACTGGAGAAGGCGGTACATCTGAGGGTGATTTTCACGAGGCTTTGAATGTAGCCGCAGTTTGGGATTTACCCGTTATTTTTATTGTAGAAAATAATGGATACGGATTATCAACACCTATCTATGAACAATTTAGATGTCAACAAATAGCTGATAAAGGCAAAGGCTTTGGTATGGAAAGCTATACTATAGACGGTAATAACCTTTTGGAAGTTTACAGAACCATTTCTCAGTTGAGGTTAGAAATACAAAAAAAACCTAAGCCTGTATTGTTGGAATGTATGACATTTAGAATGAGGGGGCACGAAGAAGCCTCAGGAACAAAATACGTTCCTCAACAGAAGTTTGATAAGTGGCAAGATAAAGACCCAGTGGAGAACTATGAACAATTTTTAAAATCAGAAAAACTACTAACTAATAAGTTAATAGAAGAAATCAAAACACAGATAAATGAAGAAATAAATAATGCCTTGGATACGGCCTTTGCTGAAGAAGAAATTACTTCTAATACACAGCAAGAATTGGCAGATATGTATAGTTCTTTTGATTTTGAGGAATATCCACCAGCCAGCACCAATACTACCAATATACGTATGGTAGATGCCATTTCTGATGCATTAAAACAGTCTATGCAAAAGTACCATAATACAGTAGTGATGGGACAAGACATTGCCGAATATGGAGGTGTATTTAAAATTACAGATGGCTTTATTGATGAATTTGGTAAAGAAAGGGTACGTAATACACCTATATGTGAATCGGCAATTGTTAGTGCTGCTATGGGTTTATCCATCAATGGTTATAAAGCCATTATGGAAATGCAGTTTGCCGATTTTGTAAGCTCAGGATTTAACCCAATTGTCAATTATTTAGCGAAGGTACACTATCGTTGGGGCCAAGCCGCCGATGTAGTGGTTCGTATGCCAACAGGAGCTGGTGTAGGAGCAGGTCCATTTCATTCACAATCCAATGAAGCTTGGTTTACACATACTCCAGGATTAAAGATTGTTTATCCAGCTTTTCCGGCTGATGCAAAAGGTTTATTAGCAGCAGCTATTGAAGACCCTAATCCTGTTATGTTCTTTGAGCATAAAGCATTATATCGAAGTATTTATCAAGATGTTAACGACGACTACTATACTCAAGAAATTGGTAAAGCTAATCTACTTAAAGAAGGGGATAATGTTACAATTATTTCTTATGGAGCAGGTGTACATTGGGCCTTAGAAGTGTTGGAAAAAAAACCACATATTTCCGCCGACCTTATTGATTTACGTACGTTAGTGCCACTAGATATAGAAGCCATTTTCACTTCAATTAAAAAAACAGCTAGAGTCATTATACTCCACGAAGATTGCGAGATAGGAGGTTATGGAGCAGATATTTCAGCATTGATTAGTGAAAATTACTTTGAATATTTAGATGCTCCTGTAATACGTTCAGGAAGTTTAAATACTGCTGTACCATTTGCCAAAAATTTAGAAGATAACTTTTTAGCAAAAAAAGGTTTTGAGCAAAAGCTAAACGACTTATTGAATTATTAATAAATATTTGTAAATTGTAAATTCATTTAAACCAATATATTTATGAAAGTATTATTCGCCTTTTGTTTTACAATTTTGTCACTTTTTTCTCTAGCTCAATCTAGTTCAGACGATATTTTAAGACGTGCAGAAGTTATGCCTGTTTTCCAACAATGTGAAGACCCAAACTATGTCAATGCTCCATATCCTTGTACTATGAAGCAGTTATCTGATTACATCAAAGCTACTGTTGAATTAGAAGAAACCACTGGAAATATTACTAAATGTGTTGTAAGTTTAGTTGTTGAGAAAGACGGAAGCGTTTCCAACGTTCAGTTGCCTAGAGGTGTTTTTGTTAATGCAGACACTGAGCAAGAAAAAATTGTTTTAGAAAACACACTAAATACTATGATTATTGAAACAGTAGAAGGTTTAAACTTTGTTCTTCCTGCTTACCAAAATGGTGAAAAGGCTAGAGTTATGTTACAATTCTCTGCATCTGTAAATTATTAATTCATAATTTAACATAATAGAATAGACCACTTTTTGTGGTCTTTTTGTTATGGTCTATCGTTCACAATAGACGATGTAGTATCTTGGATATAAACGCCTCAGTACTTGACGTATGCCGATTTTATTTTTATAGGATTTCCACATTTCACTGTCCTTTATTTTCCAGCCCGTTTTTTCGAGTAAGAAGTCAAATTGTTTTTTCTCAAATTCGTGATAGTGTTTGTCCCAATCATCAGATCCCCAGTACGCAGATGTAAACCATAAATTTAAAGGAACAGAGGCAATTAATTTATTGGTTTTGAGATCTTTTAGAATATTATATGGTGCAAACATATGTTCTAAAATTTGAAATGCAGTGACTACATCTGCTCCAGTATCAAGATATGCTTGATAATCAGTATCTAAATTTTCTCCTTTTGTATTTTCTAAAACAAATTCATTGTCATTGATTAGCATAGATAAATCCGAACTAGTGCCTAAGTCTAAAATTTTAGATTTTGATGGTATATGCTTTTTTAAAAAAGCTAAAGTCAGTTTATGACGTTCGGAATGTCCTTGTACCTTATTCATAGCATTATTTTAAATTAATTTGCTTTAAATTTATAAAAAAGATGTTTTACTGACGTTACAAATGATAAAGCGACAGAAGTTGCTTTATTTTATTTCATGCCGAATAATTTTTTCTTGATAATTACTTCACTCACTCCATCAGGTACACCATCTTGCCAACCGTCTATTTTCTTTCTAATTTTTTCTAAAATATCTCTTGAAAAAATCTGTAAAACATTTGGTTTGAAATTTAAATCTTTTATTCTAGCGTTTTTAAGTAAATAGTCATAAAGAGGCCGTAATCTTCTATGAATAGGTATATTCTTACTATTGAGTAATATATCATTAGCATCTGCTTGATATGGATAAAGGTAAATTTTTAAATCTCTGGTAAAAAGAATACCAAAGGCTTCTAATATGCCACCATTTAGGTTGCGGTAATATTTATCGTCAAAAATTTCCATTAAATTGTTTACACCAATAATTAGCCCCATTCGTGCTTTGGTATAATTTGAAAAATACTCGATAAGTTTGTAGTACTTTCTATAATTTGAAATTAAAACAGAATGACCTAAAGAACATAAAATATCAGCTCTATCAAGGAAATCTTTTTCATCTATATCACCTTCCATCTTAAGATTACTAAGGGTAATTTCAAATAATAATTGTACATTGTCTATTTCTACTTTATTCTCTTTGATAAAGGCATTATACCCGTTTTCCATCATATCAATATTTACCTTTGTAACTGGTCTGAAACTTCCTCTAATAGTTAAGATATTTTTCTTATAAAGTACATCAGAAGGTTGTTGGTTTTTGCCATCAGGGCCAAAGATTACGGCATCTGTCATATTCTCTTTGACCAGGATTAAACTAAGTATTCGATTGTCTACACCTTCAAAGTCAGGGCCTTCCATATGAATCATATCCATTTCCACATTATCTCTAGTTAGATTATCGTAAATAGATTGAATGAGTTTTTTTGGCTCATTGTAATAGTTAAAACAACCATAAATGAGGTTTGTACCCATTACGCCAATTGTTTCTTGTTGTAGTTTAGCATCATTGTCATTTAGTCTAACGTGAAAAATAACTTCGTTAAAACCTTTATTGGGATCAGTTTGAAAACGACAACCCATCCAACCGTGGCCTTTTACTGTTTTAGAATAATTGACTGTAGCTAGAGTGTTTGCAAAGGTGAAATATTTTTTGTCGGGGTGTTCTTTACGCTTTAAACGGCTCTCTATTAGACCGTATTCTTGATTTAGTATCTTCTTAAGTCGAGAACGCGAAACGTAACGTCCGTCAATTTCTTTTCCGTAAATAGCGTCGCTAAAGTCTTTGTCGTAAGCAGACATTGTTTTAGCTATTGTTCCAGAGGAACCACCAGCTCTGAAGAAGTGCCTTACAACTTCTTGTCCAGCTCCTATCTCAGCAAAAGTTCCATAAATGGTACTGTCTAAGTTAATTTGAAGGGCTTTTTGGGTAGGTGATAAAACTACTGGTTTTGTCATGCTTAGATACTTTTAGCAAATGTAAAAACAGAATCTTAAATAACAACTATAATAGTGTTATTTTTAGACAAAAATTTTTCGAATTAATGAAAATCACTTTTTTAGGTACAGGAACTTCTCAAGGTGTACCAGTTATTGGCTGTCAGTGTGAGGTGTGTACATCAGTATATAAGGAAGATAAACGTCTTAGAGCATCAGTATTAATAGAAAGTGATAATACCGCTGTTGTTATTGATACAGGTCCTGATTTTAGGCAACAAATGTTAAGAGAAAATATTCAAAAATTAGACGCTGTAGTATTTACACATGAACATAAAGATCATATTGCAGGCCTAGATGATGTTAGAGCTTTTAATTTCAAGTTAAAAAGGGATATGCCCATTTATGCTAGCGATAGGGTGCAAGAGGCGCTAAAACGAGAATTTCATTATGTTTTTTCGGCCTATCAATACCCGGGTATTCCTAGGGTTCAATTACATACCATAGATGCTGAATCTAATTTTAGCATTGGTGATATTCCTTTTCAAAGCGTTGAGCTGATGCACCACAAAATGAAGGTCTTGGGTTTTCGAATAAATGACTTAGTTTACATTACTGATGTGAATTATATCAATAATAAACAATTACAAAAGATAAATGATTGTAAAATACTTATAGTTAGTGCTTTAAGAAAAGAAAAACATCTCTCACATTTTACCTTAGATGAGGCTGTTGAACTGTCTAAAAAAGTGGGTGCAAAGTCGGTCTATTTGACTCACATAAGCCACCTAATGGGCGACCACCACAGCGTAAATGGTGAGTTAGCACAGCATATAAAATTGGCATACGATGGTTTGAGTATAGACTTTTAAAAGGTACTTAATTGACCTTTAACCGTTCCCCATACTTTTGTTTTGAAAGTTCGGTTAAGGAAAGGCGTATTTTTGGATTTAGATACGATGCTTTCTTCATTAAAGGTCCATTCATCGCTAGTACTAAAACAACATAGGTTGGCTTCTGTGCCTTCTGCAATAGTCGGACATGCCATACCGAGAATTTTTCTAGGATTGTGGCTCAGGGCATCAATAATGGTATTGAGTCCCAATTCCTTTTGCAATTCTAGGGCTAGAGGTAAAACGGTTTGTGCTCCTATGATACCAAAATTGGCTTGCTCGAAAGTAAGTACTTTATGTTCTACATCTTCAGGGCAGTGGTCAGAACAAATAGCGTCAATGGTACCATCTTTTAAGCCCTCTATCAAGGCTTGTATATCTTCTGAGGTTCTTAGAGGCGGAAATACCTTGTAATTACTATCGAAATTGGCGCAATTCTGGTCTTGTAAAATTAGATTATGTATGGCCACATCGGCACTTACATTAAGACCTTTTTTCTTAGCTGATCGGATAAGTTCGACACTTTTTTTAGTAGAAATTCTACTAGCGTGGAATTTACCTTGGGTATATTCTACTAATCCGATGTCTCTAGTTAACATCACTTCTTCGGCAAGCGCTGGTATTCCTTTAATACCTAGTTTTGTGCTAGCTATGCCTTCGTTCATTTTACCTTCAGAGCTGATGGTTTTATTGTTAGGCTGATTCATTACTAGTCCGTCAAAGTTCTTGGTGTAGAGTAGGGCTAGCTTCATCACATCTGCCTTCTGAATACTATTTCTGTCGTCAGTAAAGGCTTTTGCCCCCGATTGGCTCATTTCATAAAGATCTGTGAGTTGTTGGCCTTGATGGTCTACCGTAACATTTCCCGCTGGTAATACTTCTACTACACTACCTTTGGTGGTATTTCGAATGTAATCGACTTGTACTTTGCTATTGGTGCTCGGATTATTGCTAGGCATATAGAGCACCGAAGTAAAGCCTCCTTTTGCTGAGGCTTGTATTCCAGTATTCAAATCTTCTTTCCAGTCGTAACCAGGATCTCTGTAATTTACGTGCAAATCCATCAAACCGGGCGATAAATGTAGTCCCTTTCCGTGTATTATTTTACATCTTTTGGGCGGCTCTATGTTTTTACCAATGGATTCAATGAAACCTTTGTTGACCAAAATATCTACGATTTTGTTGTTATACTTGGATTGTGAATCTATCACTTTAACGGATTGAAATAATATGCTCATAATAATCGAATTAAAAGGGTTTCTAAGAATAAAAAGAATAGGGTGAATAGGATACAACTAAGCCACAAGGGAATACCTGTATTTAAATCTTGAAGGTAATTGCTCAAATTGTCCAATTTAATATCTAGAAAAAAGACATTGGTTTGTTCTTCACTAAGACTTCTTAAAATTTCTTCATCTACTAAGGTCAAATCACTTTCTGTTCGGTTATAGTTAAAACTGAGAAAAGCCTTAGTTTCTTGATTTTTATCCTTGAGTTCGTAATGATTAGCCTCATTTATCTGATCAGCTAACCATAAGCCAGTTGGGCTAACTTCTGGTATTATCTCACTCTTGTCATTAAACAAACGCATAGGGCTTTCGAAAGTCCTTGTTGAAATAGGAATATTTTCTTGTCCTATGGTATAGGATAAATTTTGTTTACCACCAGCATGTGAAGCGATGTTGTAGAGTATTGGTACAAACAAAGCGTGTTGACTAAAATTACCAAAGCTATCATCCAAACCAATAGAAGAAAGGTAAACCTTTCCTTTAGCCAATTGGTATTCGTTCAAAAAGCCATTATTATTTTCTAGTATTAGAACGGGTAAGCCAACACTTTGTGACTGCTTACCGATAGTATAATATTGTTTGACTATCGGAAAGTTCAAACGCTCATCAATCGTTTCGAAAACACCGTCAAATAGGGGGTGTTTATTTTCTAGAGATTGTATTTTTATTTCTTGCTCGTTCAATTTTTCATAGTGGTCAATATTTAACAATTTACTAAATGTCTTATAAGTTGCTGTATTTAAGTTAGCATTAGGGAATACGAGCACTGACGAGCCTTTCACAATGACATTTTTAAGACTTTGCTGAAAGCCAGAGGAAAAGTCTTTTAAACCATCTAAAATGATAAGCTGAGATTGGTTTAAATCTTTGTAATCGATTTGTTTAATATTTTGTTTACTATAATTGAAATAGTTGTCCTTAGCAAACAGTTTTTCTATTGAGGCTTGTGAAGTACTCTCATAAATGTGCTGAACATTCAGTTGGGGTTTTACCTCAAAACTAAAATAAAAGTCATCATCAAAACTAATGGGATAATCTTGTAAACTCAATTTTCCCGTATGCCAACCTAACGTATTGACTGTAAAGTTTATTTCAATAACGTCTTCATTAGCGACTTCTTTAGTTGCTATGGCTTTTTGCTGCCCATCGACTTCTAAGACTATATTGACTTCTCTTTTTTCTTCAGAGTTATTATTTTTTACTCTAGCAAAAAGACTAACATTTTGTTCAAGTTGTGGGTTAGGAGTGTTGAGCCAACAGCTATCGACATACAAATTGGCGTTGGTGTAAGGTTTTAGTGCAACTAATCTAACAGAATAGAGAGAATCTTGACTATTGATATCTAAGTCCGAAATGGTGTTTTGAAAATCCGAAATGACATATATATCTTTTTTATCCGATGAGCTCTTTTCAAGGATATTTTTTTGGCGTTTATAAATTTGATTCAGACTGTGGGTACGTGCCGAACTCTCAATGGCATTCAATGCTTTGGAGAATTGCTCTTTATTGAGTGCTCTTTGTTGAACACCTCTAAAATCGTTGTTTAACAAGTAAAATTCATCGCTACTAGCATAAGCATCAACAATGGCTTGAGCATGTTGCTTGGCATTTAAAAGGAGTCTACCTTGTTCATTTTCAGCGTCCATACTGAAGGAATTGTCAATATAAATACTAACAGCATGTTTTTTGGCTTGTTTGATCGATTGATCGACAGGAATATAGGGTTGGGCAAAGGCTAAAACTAAAGCCGTTATGGCTAATATCCTAGAGAATAATATGAGTAAGTGCTTGAGCTGAGATTGAGATTTAGTTTTCTCTTTAACAGACTTTAAAAACTGCACATTAGAAAAGTAAACTGTACGAAACTTTCTAAAATTGAATAAATGAATAATGATAGGGATTGCTACAAGAGCAAGGGCGTACAAAAATTGAGGGTACAGAAACTTCATTAAAAAGCAAAGGTATAATAAAAATGTATAACTAGTAAAATATAATTATAGAATCATACCATCGACGATAGTTAGTTTTTGGTCTGCCATATCAGCAAAGTCAGTGTTGTGTGTAACAATAATGCAGGATTGTCCCATTTCTTTATTGAGATTCAATAACAATTGATGCAGTTCATCTGCATTTTTAGAGTCCAAATTTCCAGAGGGTTCATCGGCTAGAAGTACTGAAGGATTATTGATTAAAGCTCGTGCTACTGCTACACGTTGTTGTTCGCCACCAGAAAGGGCATTGGGTTTGTGGAGGGCTCTATTTTTTAGGTTAAGAATAGTCAATAACTCTTGAGCGTGTTTTTCGGCATCTTTACGATTTGTTCCCTTAATTAACGCTGGTAAACAGATGTTTTCTAAAGCTGTAAATTCGGATAACAAATTGTGAAATTGAAAGACAAATCCTATAGATTCGTTTCTAAACTGAGATAATTGCTTATCGTCAAGTTGAGTTAAATCTGTCCCGTTGATTGACAATTGACCTGAATCGGCTTTATCTATTGTACCTATAATTTGTAATAGGGTAGTTTTACCAGCGCCCGATGCACCTACTATAGATACCGTTTGACCAGAATCGACACTTAGATTTAGTCCTTTAAGAATCTCTAAATCGCCATAACACTTGTATATATCTTTTAATGCTATCATTTATTTTTAAAATATTGATAATCTAAAAAGTATCGAAGTCTCAAAGATATACTATTCTCTTGAGGGTTATTCAATAATGCTTCTAAATTATCTTTATAGTAGCTTTCTATTCTACTACCAGATGTTAAAATTGAATTCTTCCAAACGACACTAATCTCACTAGCAGGAGCAAACCAATAGTTGAAATTTAAATCGATGTTCCAAGCGTTAAAATTGACGTTGTCTTCGCCAATATAATCGCTGTCTTGCAAATAACCATATTGGTCTAAGGTATGGAAGGAATAGTTTCTTACTTGTTCCCAATGGTGGCGAAATTTAAAATCAAAACTCATTTTAGTATTTAACACGTACTCTGCATTTAGCACATTAGTAAAGAATTGCTTTTTACGAGTTGAGAAAATAGAATTACCATTATCTGAAGTGATGTAGCCCGTTTCGTTGTCTGTCATACTGGTCGAAAAGACGTAGTACATAAATAGTTTCTCGCTAAAACGTACTCTTGGCGACATACGGAAAAACAAGGTATGCTCGTTATATAGAGGAGCTTGACCACCACCAAAACTAATGTCTAGGGCTAGTTTTTTTCGATAATCACTAGAGAAAAACATACGAGCAGTGTATTTTTTAGAACGCTTAAAGACATCGTCAATGCTAGTTCTGGATTCAAAATAGTCGTTTCCTTCAGTCAAATCACCTCTAGAAGAAATACCCCAAGTCAAAAAGTTTCTGAAAGTAGATACTTGACGTACCTCATAGCTCAATTCACTAAATAAACGTGGTTTATACAATTGTTCATAGCTTATAGATGCATTACATTTAAAATCGACCAATCGTTTAGTAGATTCTGTAATGCGGTAACTAATGTCTGCCGAGGTATTAAACTCGTTATTGTTGTATAAAAAGCCCATATCGTTGGGATTGTAGTTATCACTCTCTATGTTGTTCGCTAGTCCAAATTGTAACTTGCCAGCTACCTTACTGACATTCATATAGGAGGCAAAGCCTTGTTCTATATTTTCAGAACCTTTGATATGACTGAATCTGTAATTACCAAAAAATTGATAGGTATTAGTCTTGTTTCTAAGTACCGACAGCAATCCAGTTACATTAGCTTTATAGCCACTTTTACGTTGTACATTGGTATTGGTAAATGTCAGGTAGGAGTTTTTAGCAAAGGACTGGTCAAGAACAACAATATTGTAATTACTAAAGGGGTCGCTTTCTGTTTCATTGGTTACAGCATTTAGAATACCTACACCTAAGTTGTTCTTAGTTCTTCCTGTTACTTTTGTGGCATTTAACAGATTATCACTGATACGTCTAGAATAGAAGAGATAGCCTTTATCAAATAACTCTGTACCTTCAGTAAAAAACGGTCTTTTCTCATCGTATTGTACTTCAAAAGGAGAAAGGTTTAGTACTTGATTGTCAAAGCCCACTTGTCCAAAATCAGGTATCAAAGTCATATCTAAGGTAAAACTTTCGTTGATACCATACTTAACGTCCATACCCCCATTAAAGCTATACTCTGTTTCTCCATCAAAGTTTGTAGCATAAGAAGATATATAGGGCAAAAATGACAGTCGCATAGGGGGTTCTATATTTTTGAAACCTTTAACTGTACCCGCTTGAGAACTGATGTTCTCATTGGTAATATCTATGGGATTCCAAGCATATGATGCTCGGTATCTTCTGATATGTCTAACGATATTGACACTCCAATCTTGTAATTCGCTTTTTGGAAAACGCAGAGCAGAATAGGGGATTTCAAACTCAGCATACCAACCTTTATCATCTCGGTAGGTTTCACTTTTCCAAACCATATCCCAATTGGAGTCTTCTCTGTTGGTGGTGAATTTTACATCTTCTTGAACACCCAAAGGCGATAGCTTAAAACCAAAATCGGTTTGTCCATCTTGATAAGGGTTTATTCTAATAATAATGTGGTCGTTGTTACTTCCTTCAATTCTATCTCTTTTGCACAATTGACTCATAATACTATCGGCTCTGGGATCATACATGGACACCGCAAAATAGATGGATTGATTGTCATAAGTGGCTTTCCATTCTGTTTTAAAGCCTTTTGGCATAGTTGCACCACTTATGGGGTAATAACTTATAAATTCGCCAGCTGAACCATGCATAGCCCATTCTTTAGCTGTTATTTTACCATCAGTTTTAGGCTTTGTTTCAGCTCTTTTTATTTGATATGCTTTGGTCTGTGCCTGAATAATTAGGGGAAGACTAAAAAGTAATAGAAATAGGTGCTTCATCAAGTGTTAATAATTAGGGGACAAATTTACCAAATAATGCCATTCTGTTGTTTCATTATTCCAAACATTAATATACTTTTGCTCAAATAAAATTTTCATTATGAATTTACACGAGTATCAAGGAAAAGAAATCTTAAATAGTTTTGGAGTTCGTATACAAAGAGGTATTGTAGCCTCTACTCCTCAAGAAGCTGTAGCGGCAGCTAAACAATTGAATGAGGAAACAGGAACATCGTGGTGGGTTGTCAAAGCCCAAGTTCACGCTGGTGGTCGTGGTAAAGGTGGTGGTGTAAAACTCGCTAAATCTTTAGAAGACGTTAAAAACATTGCTAATGATATTTTAGGTATGCACCTAGTTACTCCTCAGACTTCTGCCGAAGGTAAATTAGTACACCAAGTACTGATTGCCGAAGATGTATATTATCCTGGTGAAAGCGAAACTTATGAATACTATATGTCAGTATTGCTAAATCGTTCTACTGGTAGAAATATGATTATGTATTCTACAGAAGGTGGTATGGACATTGAAGAAGTTGCTGACAAGACTCCACACTTAATATTTACAGAAGAAATAGACCCTAAAGTTGGTTTGCAAGGCTTTCAGTGTAGAAAAATTGCTTTTAACTTAGGCTTAAGTGGTACAGCTTTCAAAGAGATGACTAAGTTTGTTTCTGCATTGTATGCGGCATACGATGGTATTGATGCTGCCTTATTCGAGATTAACCCCGTTTTAAAAACTTCCGATGATAAAATATTAGCAGTAGATTCTAAAGTTGCTCTCGATGGCAATGCTTTATATAGACACAAAGATTATGCTGTTCTAAGAGATAAAAGGGAAGAAGACCCAACAGAAGTAGAAGCTGGAGAATATGGCTTAAACTTCGTTAAATTAGACGGTAACGTGGGTTGTATGGTTAATGGTGCT
>MDSW01153096.1_pt1 | contig 16440 bp, 17 predicted proteins | sample 811171 | NCBI WGS metagenome assembly MDSW01 (sample SAMN05326641, study PRJNA326480) | marine metagenome | isolation source: seawater | place: Atlantic Ocean: North West | collected 2012
ATAAAATTGAAAATCTATCTTTATTTCTTAAAGAAATAAGGCTATTAAAAAGTAAATAAATTATGTCTATAGAAAAAATTATTAACAACGCTTGGGAAAACAAAGATCAAGTAAGTCAAAATTCCGATCAAAAGCTTAAGGATGCAATCAATCAGATCATCGCTGATCTAGATAATGGAAAAGTAAGAGTAGCAGAAAAAATTAAAGGTGAATGGATCACTCATCAACATATTAAAAAAGCTATTATGTTAAGCTTTAGAATTTATCCGATGGAAAATTTAAACGGGCCCTATAGTAGTTGGTACGATAAAGCTCATTTATTAAAAGGTAAAACTGCTGGTTGGACAAAAGAAGATCATGAAAAAGCTGGTTTTAGAATGGTTCCAAACTCTCCTGTAAGAAAAGGTTCTTATGTAGGAAAGAATGCAGTATTAATGCCATGTTATGTTAACATTGGAGCCTACATTGATGAAGGAACAATGATAGATACTTTTGCAAGAGCAGGGAGTTGTTGTCAAATCGGAAAAAATTGTCATATTTCAGCTGGCTCTGGTGTTGGAGGTGTCCTGGAGCCCGCTCAAGCATTACCCACAATTATAGAGGATAATTGTTTTATAGGGGCTATGTCGGAGGTTGTCGAAGGAGTTATTGTTGGCGAAGGTTCTGTTTTAAGTATGGGGATGTATATTGGACAATCCACTAAAATCGTAAATAGAAAAACTGGAGAAATTACCTACGGTAAAATTCCTCCATACTCCGTAGTTGTGCCTGGTTCATTACCTGATAAAAATAATTCATCCTCCCCATCACTTTATTGTGCGGTGATAATTAAACAAGTAGATGAAAAAACAAGATCTAAAACTTCTGTTAACGACCTATTAAGAGAATAGTTTTATAATGGCTACTATTAATGAACTTAAATTAGCAAAGGAACTTATTAAATTTCCAACGGTTACTCCTGTAGATGCTGGAATTATGAGGTTTTTAGAAAAAAAACTAAAAACTCTTGGCTTCAAAACCAAGATTCTTAAATTTAAAGAAAAAGACAGCAAACTAGTAAAGAATCTTTATGCGCGTTTAGGAAACAAAGGTCCAAATTTTTGTTATGCGGGGCATGTAGATGTTGTACCAGCAGGAAATTTAAAAGACTGGACAATAAATCCTTTTAAACCCTCAATTAAAAAAGGGCATTTAATTGGAAGAGGAGCTAACGACATGAAAAGTTCTATAGCAGCATTCGTAGCGGCAGTAAGTAATTTCGTTGCCAACAAAAAAAAATTTAATGGTTCTATTAGTCTTTTAATTACAGGAGACGAAGAAGGTGTTGCAGTAAATGGAACTAAAAAAGTTGTCGAATATTTAAGAAAAAAAAAAGAAAAAATAGATTTTTGCTTAGTAGGAGAGCCTACAAATCCAAATAAATTGGGTGAAATGATTAAAATTGGTCGAAGAGGCAGCATGACTGGAAGACTAACTATTGTTGGAATTCAAGGACATGTAGCATATCCTAATAAAGCAAATAATCCATCAACAGCATTGGTACAAATACTTAATAAATTAAAAGAAATTAAATTTGATAAAGGTACAAAAGATTTTCAACCTACTAATCTAGAAATAACAAAAATTAACATAAACAATTCCGCTGATAACGTTATACCTGGTATAGCAAGTGCGACTTTTAATATAAGATTTAACAACAAACATTCCTCAAATTCTATCAAAAAGAAAATTAATAAGATTATAAGGCAAGTAAGTAATAAAAATAAATCAAGATATAAAATCAAGTATAGTGTTTCAGGTGAAGCATTTCTTACTAAACCTACTTCCACTACTTATATGATCCAAGATGTAATAAAAAAGATTACTAAAATTAAGCCTAGACTCTCTACTACTGGGGGGACGTCAGATGCAAGATTTATTAAAAAAATAGCTCCATGCTTAGAATTTGGTCTAGTTGGTAAGACCATGCACAAAATAGATGAGGCCGTTTCATTATCTGATTTGAAAAAATTAAAAAAAATATATTTCGAAGTTCTTAAAAACTACTTTTAATGAAAACTGGTTTAATAACCTCAGATACTTATCAAAATCATAATACCGGGGATGGACATCCAGAACAAATCGATAGAGTTACAGCTGTAATAGATAATTTCAAAAAACTTAAATTAAAAAATTTAATTTGGAAAAAACCAGCCAAATTTAATAAATCTCTTTTAGAAACTACCCACAATTCTGACTACATAAATTTTGTAGAAAAATCTTTTCCTAAAGAAGGTTTGTCCTTTTTAGATGGCGACACAATTATTTCTCCAGGCAGTAAGGAAGCGACTGTAGATGCTGTAGGATCAATTATTGCGGCTATAGATGGAGTTCAAAAAAAAGAATTTAAAAATGCTTTTTGCGCAGTAAGACCGCCTGGCCATCATGCAGAAAAAGATAAAGCAATGGGATTTTGTATTTACAATAATGTTGCGGTTGGAGCCAATTATTTACTAGAAAAATATAAATTAAATAAAGTTGCAATTATTGATTTTGATGTTCATCATGGTAATGGAACACAAAATATTTTTTATAATAATGAAAAAGTTCTTTATATATCCACTCACCAGTTTCCATTTTATCCTGGATCAGGTTCTGAGAAAGAAAAAGGGGGATTTAATAATATTTACAACATTCCTTTAGCGGCCGGAACGAACTCGGAAGAATATTTAAATGCCTATGAATTTGTTCTTAATAGAATTAAAGAATTTAAACCCAATTTTATACTATTTTCTGCTGGTTTTGATGCGCACAAAGATGATCCACTTGCTCAATTACAACTTGTTTCAAAGGATTTTTACGAGATAACAAAAAGAACTCTTGAAATATCAAAACATTGTTGTGATGGAAAAATTGTATCAATTTTAGAGGGCGGGTATGATCTTAATGCTCTTCAAGAAAGTGCGACAATGCATGTTAAGGCTCTTTTAGAATTTAATTGAATATTAAAAAAATAACTAATAGAAAAATTAAAATGAAACTTTATAGAATAAAAAAATCTAACATTGATAAAAAAGGTAGAGGTCTTTACGCTATAAAAGATATAAAAGAAGGTACAAAAATAATAAATTACACTGGGAATATAATTACAAAAAAACAGACAGAAGAATCAAAAAAATTTGATAATTCAAAACCGATATATTTATTTAACATAAATAGTAAGTATGATTTAGACGGAGATGTTCCATGGAATACTGCAAGACTAATAAATCATTCATGTTCAAATAATTGTGATTATAATGGCAAAGGATTAAAACTATGGGTCGTCGCTATTAGAGATATAAAAAAAGGTGAAGAGCTTACCTGTGATTACGGCTTTGGATTTGATGAAGATTATAAACAATTTCCATGCAAATGTGCTTCGAAAAATTGCTGTGGATATATTGTTAGAGCTGAATCTAGATGGAGAATAAATAAGAAATTTAGTTTAACTTATCAAAAAAATATTCCAATTAATAAATAATCTTCTCTAAAAAAAGACCATAAGCTGGTGCTGGAGGTGCACACAAATTTCTTTTTTTTGATTTAAAAACATAATCAAATTTTTTTAAAGTCCATTTTTTTTCACCTAGATATTTTAAACATCCCACAATAGATCTAACTTGATGTTGTAGAAAAGATTTGGAAACAAAGTAAATTACAATTCTATTCTTTGTATACTTAACCCTTATTAATTTCATAGTTCTAACAGGGCTTTTTGCACTACAACTAGAAGATCTAAAAGTTGAAAAATCATGTGTTCCTAATAACTTTTTAGCACCTTTTTTTAATAATTTTAAATCTAATTTATTAATCACATGCCAAACTCTTCCTCTATCAATAGATGGAACACTTGAACGATTTAATATTATATATTTATAGACTCTTTCTTTTGCTGAAAATCTAGCATGGAAATTTAAGTCTTTATTTTTTATTTTGATAATTGAAATATTTTTTTTGTTCAAAAAAAAATTGAGTGATTTTATAAATTTATTTAAATTTTGGATTTTTTTAATACAATTAAAATGTGCAGATTGTTCTATTGCGTGAACTCCTGCATCTGTTCTTCCTGATCCAATTAAAACTATTTTTTCTTTTAATAGTTTCGATATCTTGCTTTGAATAGTACCTTGAATAGTTTTTCCTTTTTTTTGAATTTGCCATCCACTAAAATTTGTACCTAAATATTCTATGATAATTTGATATCTAAACATTATTTATTATTGAACCTTTCTTTATTTGAGATCCAAGAATAAATTCATTTATATTTTGTGATTTTTTTCCTTCTTTTTGAATTTCAAGTATTTTAATTGATTTACTATTTCCACAAGCTACCTCCAAGTTTTCATTGAGCACTTCTCCAACTTTTCCAGTTCTATTACCAACCTCAGCTTTGAGTATCTTAAACCTCTCTCCATTAAAAATAAACCAGGCCCCCGGGCTTGGAAATAGCCCATTAATTTTGCCAACAATACTCTCTGCAGTATCATTCCAATTGATTTTTCCCTCTAATTTATTTATTTTTTTTGCATAGGTGGCATTTTTATGATTTTGATCATTAAACTTTATTTTATCATCTAATATCTTATCTAGATTATCTAATATTTTTTCAGCAGCTAAAAAAGATAATTTTTCTGATAAATTTTTTGTATTATCATTGTTACTAATATTAATTTTATAAAAATTACAGACAGGTCCTGAATCTAGTTTTTCGTTTATTCTCATGATGCTAATGCCTGTTTCTTTATCTAAATTCATTATTGATCTTTGAATTGGAGCTGCTCCTCTCCATTTTGGCAATATTGATGCATGAATGTTGATAAAACCTTTTTTTGTTAAATCTAAAAAATTTTTGGGTATTATTTTTCCATAAGCTACGACTATAGCAATGTCAGCTTTTAAACTTTTGATATATTCATATTCCTCTTGATTATTTTCTAAAAAAAGTGGAGTTCTAAATTCGATATTTAAGGTTTCTGAAATTCCTTGTATTGGAGATTTATTAATTTTTTGTCCTCTTTTAGATTTTTTTGGTGGTTGAGTGTAAACAACTGAAATTGGATATCCATTTTGGTACAATGATTTAAGAATCGGTACAGCAAAATATGGAGTACCCATAAAAATTATTTTTTTTAACATGAATTAAACAACTATTCTATTTGATTTACTTTTAGAAAGTTTTTTAATAATCATACTTTTTTTGAGTTTAGACAAATAATCAATAAACAAAATTCCCTCAAGATGATCCATTTCATGCTGAATACATGTTGCTAATAATCCCTCTGCTTTAATTAATTTTTTTTCACCATTAAAATCTAAAAATTCTATTTCACATTTGCTGGGTCTATCTATTTCAGCAAATTGATCAGGAACTGATAAACATCCTTCTTCATAAGTAGTTTTTTCTTTATTTTTATTTTTTACAACTGGATTAACAAAATACATAGGTTTTTTTTTGTCTTCATTTTTACTTATATCCATTACTATAATTCTTTTGGGTACACCAATTTGAATTGCAGCTAATCCAATCCCGTTGGCAGCGTACATTGTCTCTAACATATCTCTCATTAAGTTTTGCTCATCCGAACCAACTTTATCAACTGGTTTAGAAATTTGCCTCAAAATCTTATTAGGCTCTGTTAATATAGGTTTTATTGCCATATAGGGTTATTTTAATATATATTTTATACTTTTAAAGGAAGAACTTTCAAAATAAACTTATTCCTCAATGGATCTATATCTAATTGACTTAATACATTTATTATAAAATACATAGTATCTATATCAATATCTTTAATCTGATCTTGCCCCAAAACTTGCACAATTCTTAAAATCGCTGTACCCATATCACCCTTATCAATTAAATCTTGAATGTCGCTTGGTATTTCGGAATCATTTACCTTATAAAGATTTTTGTATTTATCGTCAACCTTCACTCCATCAGATTTTAAAGCTTCAACTAAAATTATATCTTTTTTTGAAAAAAAATACTTTTTGTCTCTTTTAATTTTCTTTAATAAATCATTTAAATCTTTTTCAATATTCTTTTCCGAATAATCATCTCTAAAATAATTTATCAATTTAGATTGGTGAAGAATCTTATTATTAATTTTGATATTAGTAATATTTTTTTCATTACTCTTTTTCACGAAATTATTATAAAAATTTTCATATTTTTTAGGAATTTTATCCTTTTCCATTTGATCCAAAAGGTTTTGTAGTTCTTGATCAAATGCATCAGATATATCATCCTTAATAAAAGAATTTTTGAGCATTTCCATTAACAAAATTTTTTTGGATGGTTCACTTGTAATTAAAATACCTTGATAAATTAAAGCCCTCCCTTCAACATTATTAAGCATCTTGTGTGATTGCTCAATGTTAATCAATTGATTTATATTAAACTGGAATCTTTTATATAATTCATACAGCTCAGTTTCTTGATAATTTTTATCATGTGTAGCTTTCTCAATCGATGAAATTTTTTGTAAATTTGTAAGCTCAATATCTTGAATATTACCTAACAAATTTGAGGTTGATAAGTATTTCCATATTTGTTTTGATGTCTGATCATTTGGTTCAAATTTAAAATCTTTATTCACTTTATGTGAAAGATGAAATTCGAAAATGTTTTTTTCTGAAATTTCTTTATCAGCTTCCTCCTTAAATCCCAAAAGAAAATTTATTTTTTTTTCAAAAAATTTATCTTTAAATCCTAATTCTTTTTTTAAATCTAAAAGTAATTGGGCTTCATTCATTTTGTTATCATTAATTAAACAATAAATATTGAATTTAGATAGGTAGTCGTCTTCAATAGGTTTATTGATTTTAGAAAAAAATTCACATGATTTTTTAATATTAGAATTTGATAAATAATTATTAACTAAAAATTTTGTAAGTTTTGGATATATGTTTATAATTTGATTTTTAACTAAATAATTCTCAATTATCGCAAAATCTGAATTCTTAATTAACCAATTAGAAATTATCTCTGAAAATTGTTCTTTTGTAATATTTTTTTCTGGAAAATATGAATTGGTTAAAAGTAATATACTCAAAATTTCAGAAGCATCTCTCGATAATTCTATTTTGTCTAGACTATTAAAAAGACTGATAATTTTTTCTCCGTCTGAATTTTTCCACATATTAATATTTAACCCATTGTCTGCTGGATCATAAATACCAAAAATTTCAACTTCTTTAGAGGCTAACTCTTCATCAAGTTCTATTTCAACTTTATTTTGTTTTGAATTTTGCATATCGTAAATTGAGTTTTCTAATTTTTTTTCTTCAGGATCTTCTGAGTTAGAATTTTTTGGATTATTTTGTTCTTCTTTGTCAAGATTCCAAATATCAACGGGTTCCTCTTCAGCAACAACCCCGAAGGAAACAAATAAAGAAAATATAATAATTGATAAATTTACTTTATTTAACAATCTTAAGATTCTCATTTGGGATACGTTTTTCTATTTCTTTATTAGGTGAAGGAAAATCAATTTGATTAAGTAATAAAATAATTACAAAAATTATAACAAAGACCAAGGAAAACTTGATCAAAAGTTTAAAAAAATTAAAATTTTTACTCGAGCTTGTTTTTTTTATAAATTGCATATATTCTTAGATATTTTCAAATTAAGACATATTTGTGTTTTTTCAATACAGAAACTTATGAAATCAAACAAAAACCTTATATTTTTAGGGATGATGGGCTCAGGAAAGTCTACGATAGGAAAGCTAGTTTCAAAAAGATTAAAGTTACAGTTTATTGACGTTGATCATCAAATTGAAAATAAGCTTAAAATGAAAATTTTAGATATATTTGAAATCAAAGGAGAAAAATACTTTAGAAACTTAGAGGAAAAAATATCATTGAAATATCTAAGAGAAGGTAAAAAAATAATATCTTTAGGCGGAGGGGCTTTCTTGAACTATATCGTAAGAAAAGAAATACTTCAAAATCACTTATCTTTTTGGTTATACTGGAGCCCTGAGATACTACTTAAAAGATTAAAAAATAGTAAAAAAAGACCATTAATTTATAAAGCTAAAGAAGCTGACATATTAAATTTAATTAAGAAACGCAATAAGATATATTCAAAAGCATTATTCAAAATTAAATGTGATAATCTCTCTAAATTAGAAATAGTAGATAAAATTATAAAAATTTATGAAAACAATTAAATTCAAACTTAAAAATCAATCACAAAATTACCCAATTATTATTGGCAAGAATGCAATTAACTCTTTGTCATTATTTTTTAAAAAAGAATTTAATCAATGTCTTTTGGTAATTGATAGTAGAGTACCAAAAAAAATCCAATATAAAGTTTTAAGTAAACTTAAAAGAAAAAATATTACAATCAAATATTTTTTAGCAACTGAAAAAAACAAAAATCAAAAAAATGTAAACAAAATTTTAGACATACTGTTAAAGAAAAATTTTAACAGAAATGATTGTCTTATTTCTGTTGGAGGGGGAATAACTGGGGATGTTTCTGGTTTTGCTGCTAGTATTTTTAAAAGGGGATTAAAATTTATAAATATACCAACAACTTTACTTTCTCAGGTTGACTCTTCAATTGGAGGAAAAACTGGAATAAATACTAAACAAGGAAAGAATTTAATTGGGGCTTTTTATCAGCCACACTTAGTAATTTCCGATACAAATTTTTTAACTACACTGCCAAAAAGAGAAATTATTTGTGGTTACGGTGAAATTTTAAAACACTCAATAATTTCAAATAGAAAATTTTTTAATTTCTTGGATAAAAATGTCCACAAAATTTTAAACTTAAAATCTTTTTTTATTGAAAAAGCTATTTATGAAAGTTGTCTAATCAAAAAAAAAATTGTTGAAAAAGATGAAAAAGAAAATGATATAAGAAAAATTTTAAACTTTGGTCATACATTTGCTCATGCTTATGAAGCATCTCTAAGCTATTCAAAAAAGCTCAATCATGGAGAGGCAGTTATTTTGGGTATAATGACTGCTTCAAAATTTAGTTTAAGACTTAAATATTTGAATAAAAAAGACTTTGATCTTATAGAAAAACATTTAAACAAAGCAAAATTAATAAAAGAATTAGTTACCTTTTTTTCAAAAAAAGATATTAAAAAAATTATTTCTTTTATGATCAAAGACAAAAAAAATTATAGTAAAAAGATAAATCTTATTTTATTAAAAAAAATCGGTTTGCCTTATCTTAATCAAAACTTTACAAGTAATCGTGTAGAACTCTTTTTAAAAAACGAGCTATCTAATTAATATTTGAATAGAATGGATATATTTTTTTATTTCAAAGTCTAAAATCTTAAAAATTTTTTTATTACTTTCTATTCTGCTTAGATCAGCAAGTTGACGAGAAACAAGAGTTAATTTTAAGTGAAACCTGTTCTTATCGAATCCTTTATGTTTTTTATGTAAAAAACTCTTATCCTCAATTTTTATACTTTCAATTGAAAATTCTTGTGACAATTTTTTTTCTATAATTTGAATTAAATCATTTATATTCATAAATATTATTTGTTAATATACACTATGAAAAATATTTGTGACTGGAATAATTGTTCAAAAATTGGAGAATACAAAGCTCCGATTGAGAAAGACAATAGCAAAGATTATAGATTATTATGTCTCGAGCATGTAAAGGAATTTAATAAGAATTGGAATTATTTTTCTGGGATGAATGATAACGAAATACTAAACTTTTTAAAATCTGATATGACATGGCATAAACCTACACAAAGTTTTAGTTCATCAGATAATTTTTTTAAAGTCTTGTGGAATAATACTCTCAAAAATGATTTTAATAAATCTAGCGTTGGTAGCGACTATGACAAAATGAGCCGCTTTAAATTTAATCATAAAGATATAAAAGCCTTTGGAATACTTGGTATTTCAATTGGATTAAAATGGTCAAAAATACAAGAAAAATTTAAAACTCTTGTCAAAAAATTTCACCCTGATATGAATGCCGGAAATAAAAAATACGAGGAAAAACTAAAATTAATAACTTTAGCTTACACTCAACTTAAACAAACTTATAGAGAAAAAATTGATACCTGAATTAAACATCAAACCAGATATAAAGATATCTGTAAATCAAACATTTGGCATAGACTCTGATATGGAAGTAATGGCTTTCTCTAAAAGATCCGAGTTTGTTCCAGAGATAGATAAAAATTATAAATTTGACAAAGATACCTCACTGGCAATTTTATCTGGTTTTGCGTACAACAAAAGAGTTTTAGTTCAAGGTTATCATGGTACTGGTAAGTCAACACATATTGAACAAATAGCTGCTCGTTTAAATTGGCCATGTATTAGAGTAAATTTAGATAGTCATATAAGTAGAATTGATCTCATAGGTAAAGATGCAATTGTTCTTAAGGATGGAAAACAAATAACGGAATTTAAAGAAGGTATTCTTCCTTGGTCAATTCAGAACCCTATGGCCTTAGTTTTCGATGAATACGATGCGGGAAGACCAGATGTCATGTTTGTTATTCAAAGAGTGTTAGAATCTGAGGGAAATTTTACTCTTTTAGATAAAAATAAAGTTATTAATCAAAATAAATTTTTCAGACTTTTTGCAACTTCCAATACTGTTGGTTTAGGAGATACTTCTGGACTTTATCATGGAACCCAGCAAATCAATCAAGGGCAAATGGATAGATGGAATATAGTTACAACTCTTAACTATTTAAGTTTAGATAAAGAAATGGAAATTATTTTAGCTAAAAATAAAAATTTGAATAATTCAAAAGGGAAAGAAAAAGTTGCAAATATGATTAAAGTTGCCTCACTAACGAGAAGGGGTTTTATAGCTGGAGATATTTCTACAGTAATGAGTCCACGAACAGTTTTGCATTGGGCAGAAAATACAGAAATTTTTAAAGATATAGGATATGCCTTTAGAGTAACTTTTTTAAATAAATGTGATGAGATAGAGAAGAATACAATTGCTGAATACTACCAAAGATGTTTTGGAGAAGAACTTCCAGAGTCGTTTGTTAATATTCAAATTTAAATGAGTGACAAAATCAATAGTTTTAAAGAAAAATTCAGGCAAGCTCTTACGTCAACAGTTAAGGTTATTTCGGACGATTACAAAATTCCAGAAAAAAAAAATGACGATAATTCAAATTCAAAAAACCAAAATTTTTTTGAAATTGAAGAGCTATCAAACAAAAATGATTTTTTAAAATTAAGAGCAAAAGCTGATACAGAGGCACTAAAAAAAAAATTTTCTAATAAAAGTATATATAATAAAAATCTTCCTAACAATGCATCTTGTAGATTGCTCTATAATGTTGCTGAAAGAATAAGATATGAAGTTTTAGGATCTAAAATGTTAAAAGGTATTGAAAAAAACTTATCCGAAAATTACATTAGAAAAATCAATCTTAAAAGAAAAGATCAGCTCAAATCAAAAGAAGATGTGCCAATTTCAGAAGCTTTTGAACTTTATATGCTAAAAAAATTCCATAAAATAAGGCTTAATCCACTATCTTCTAAAATGTTAAATTTTTGGGAAAAAGATTTTAACGATTATATAGATGATCATATTGATTTTTTAAAAAAAAATTTAGAAAGTCAAGATAGTTATGGTTCAAAATTTTCTGAAATTTTAGAAAAAATGGACATTTTTGACACTGAAGAAAATGACGAAACAAAAAATGAAGAAAATAAAGAAAATGAACTAGAAAATAAATCAAATGACGAAGAAGAAGAAAATGATGAAAATAAAGAAGAAAATAGCGAAGATAGAGAATCACAAGTAAGCTTAGATGGGAGCACAAATATTGATGACTACAAAATTGATGAAGAACTTGAAGATTCAGACTCAAGTAAAGAAAGTGCTGAAAATGTAATTCAAAAAAAAAATTTAAATATTCTTGATCAAGACTACAAAATTTTTACCAATGAATTTGATGAAGTAATTAAGGCAGAAAATTTAGAAACTCCTGAAGAAACTTTAAAACTACGAAAAAGTTTAGATCAACAATTAGTAGCTTTCCAAGATTTGATTACTAAATTGGCAAATAAACTACAAAGGCAATTATTGGCTAAACAAAATAGAGCTTGGGATTTTGATTTAGAGGAGGGTTTATTAGACAGTTCAAAACTACCTAGAATAATTATTGATCCTTACAACTCACTATCTTTTAAAAAAGAAAAAGATTTAGACTTTAAAGATACAATAGTAACTCTTTTAATTGATAACTCTGGCTCAATGCGTGGAAGACCGATTACAATTGCTGCATTGTGTGCTGATATTCTATCTAGAACTCTCGAAAGATGTTCTGTCAAAACTGAAATTTTAGGCTTTACCACAAAAAACTGGAAAGGTGGAAAAAGTAGAGAATTATGGAACAAAAATAATAAAATTAAAAATCCTGGCCGTCTGAATGATTTACGTCACATTATTTATAAAAGCGCAGATATTCAATGGAGGCAAGCAAAAAATAATTTGGGATTAATGCTTAAAGAAGGATTACTAAAAGAAAATATTGATGGAGAAGCAATATCTTGGGCATTTAATAGAATTCAAAAAAGGAAAGAGGAAAGAAAAATTCTAATGGTGATTTCAGATGGCGCGCCAGTAGACGACTCTACCTTATCAGTAAATTCAGGAGATTTTTTAGAAAAACATTTGAAGAAAGTTGTTAAATTTATAGAAAACAAAAGTGATATCGAAGTTTTAGCTATAGGTATTGGTCACGATGTATCAAGATACTATAATAAGGCTATAAAAATATCCGATGTCAATGAACTCGGTGATGTAATGGTTACACAATTAAGCAATTTATTTGAAAATAAAAAAAAATTTCATTAAATTTTAAGTAAATCTTTATTTTTCCATCTTATTACAACTTCCGCACCTTTTCTTGTTTTAGAATTTGTACAAAAGACTTCAGCATAATTTTTTTCTAACAAAGTTTTACCTATAAAAATACCTAACCCTAAACCAATTTTTTTACTTTCTTTTAATACTGAATGAGATTTCAAATAAGGTTCACCAATTTTTGATAAAATATCTTTAGGATAACCCTCGCCATCATCCTCAATTAAAATTTCAGTAAAATTATTATCACTTTTTAAATTAATAAAAATTTTTTCAGAAGAAAACTTATTTGCATTACCAATAAAGTTTCTTAGACCATAAACTATTTCGATAGATTTAGTTATTTTTATAGAATTAGAGTTTTGATCGAAATTTAATAAAAATTTTTTAGAGCTTATTTCCTCAAAAGATTTTACGATTTCATTAATATAATCTTCTAAACTAAGATCTTTATCAATAAAATCATCTTCAACAAAAGGATTTAAGCTCAATCTTTTTAAAATTTGATTACATCTTTCAACTTGGTTTGATAATAGTTCAATATCTTTTATTACTTCTTTATTATTCTTAAATTGAATTATTAATTCTTGAGTTATAATCTTGATTGTTGACAAAGGCGTACTTAAAGAATGGGCGGCGGCTGCAGCTTGACCTCCTAATGAAACTAACTCATGTTCTTTAGCCATCACTTCTTCCATTTTGTTCAAAGCCTCCTTTCTTAATCTTGACTCGACTCCAAAAATTAAAGCAAAGTAATTTAAAAAAGCCAATGCAATAATTAAAGCAACTGGAATCGCGTAATAAATATAAGGACTTACATGATAGTGATCACTTAAAGGTTCTGGCAAATCCATTTTAAAAAAAGTAAGAAAAATAATAAAAAATATTGTGATCAAAGCTAACATTAAATTGGACTTAAAACCTAAATTTGAAGATGCAAATATACTTGGTATAATTAAAAAAATTACAAATGGATTAGATATTCCTCCTGTTAAATAAATAAGCAAACTTAATTGAATAATATCAATCGATAAAAAAATAAAAGATATTTTTTCTGTTAATAAATTTTTTTGATATCTGTAAATCAAAAATATATTACTTAATGCTCCAAGTAAAATGACAAGGTTTGTTAAAATAAAATTAAATCTAAAATCTAAAAATAAGTAAACAAAACTGACTGTAAAAAGTTGACCAAATATCCCAATCCATCTCAGATTAACGTAAATTGATTTTTTAAATGTAAAATATTTTGAAGTTTCAAAAAACTTCATTTCTAAACATCTAAATTTTGAACATTTATAGCATTCGAAATAATAAAATCTTTTCTTAATGCCACATCATTCCCCATCAAAGTATGAATTAAACTTTGATCTTTTTTTAAATCTCTTGAATATTGTACCTGAAGTAAATTTCTTGTTTGAGGATCTAGAGTTGTGCTCCATAATTCCTCAGGATTCATTTCTCCTAAACCTTTAAAACGCTGTATACTCATCTTTGATTTTTCTTTATCAATAGCTTTAATAAAGTCCTTACTTCCTTTTTTAAATTTTTTTAAATCTTTATTATTTTTCAAAATATAATCTTCTAACTCTTTTTCATCTTTTATATAAATGCTTTTTGTGCCCTTATTTATTTTAAACAAAGGAGGCTGTGCAAGATACACGTGTCCACTCTCAATTAATTTATTAAACGGTTTATTGTTAAAAAATGTTAATAATAAAGCTCTGATATGTGAACCATCCACATCAGCATCGGTCATTATTATTATTTTTCCATATCTTAAATCTTTCAAATCCAATTCATTAGCTTTTGGATCAAGTCCCAAAGCATTTATTAATGTTAAAATTTCATTGGAAGAGATCATTTTTGATAATGCCTTTGTTCTTGTATCGGTCCCATTTTTTTTTGACTTTATATCTTCTACATATGTATTTAATATTTTTCCTCTAAGTGGGAGTACAGCCTGATTTGTTCTATTTCTACCTTGCTTAGCAGAACCGCCTGCAGAATCTCCCTCTACAATAAATAACTCTGTGCCATCCTGTTTCCCAATTTGACAATCCGCTAGTTTTCCAGGTAAACCACTTAGTTCTAATGAGCCCTTTCTTCTAACACTCTCTCTTGCCTTCCTTGCAACATCTCTGGCTAGAGCAGCTTGCATAATCTTTGCTAAAATTATTTTTGCAATTGAGGGATTTTGATCAAACCATATTGATAATTTTTCATTAATTATAGTTTCAACAATCATTCTTACCTCTGATGAAACAAGTTTATCTTTTGTTTGAGAAGAAAATTTAGGGTCAGGTATTTTGGCTGACAATACGCAAGTAAGCCCCTCTTTTATATCATCACCTGAAATAGTTAATTTATTTTTTTTTAATAAATTATTTTCATTTGCATATTTATTTATGACTCTAGTTAATGCGCTTCTAAATCCTAATAAGTGTGTACCCCCATCTTTTTGAAAAATATTATTTGTGTAAGCTAAAACGTCCTCAGAAAAATTAGCATTCCACTTTAGTGCACATTCAAGTTCTATATTTTGTTTATTTCCCTCAATATATAAAGGTTTTTTAAATAAATTATTTCCGTTTTTATTTAATAATTTTTCTCTTTTTTCATCAAGAAAATCTACAAACTCTATGACGCCCCCTTCAAATTTAAATTCAGTTATTTTTTCTTTTTTCTGATTTAAATCATTAATAGTAATTTTAATTCCTTTATTAAGGAATGCTAACTCACGCATTCTTTTTATAATAGTACTTGGATTAAATTTTATTGAAGAAAATATCTTTTTAGAGGGTAAAAATGTAATTCGTGTTCCTGTTTCTTTTGATTTTCCTATAACTTTGAGTGGTGATCTAGCTTCTCCATCTTTAAACTCAATAAAATATTTTTTTCCATCTCTATTTATTTCTAATTTTAGAATTTCAGATAAAGCATTTACAACAGAAACCCCCACTCCGTGTAATCCACCTGAAACTTTGTATGAGTCGTGGTCAAATTTACCTCCAGCGTGAAGTTGAGTCATTATAACTTCAGCAGCAGATTTTTTTTCTCCCTTATGAATATCTACAGGTATTCCTCTTCCATCATCTTTCACTGTAACAGTGCCATCACTATTAATATTAACATCAATATTTTTGCAATATCCTGCTAAAGCTTCATCAATAGAGTTATCTACAACTTCGTAAACCATATGATGTAAACCAGTTCCATCATCAGTATCACCAATGTACATACCTGGTCTTTTTCTGACTGCCTCTAGACCTTTTAATACTTTAATGGAGTCTGCTTGATAGGTAGATTTATTTGTCATTTTTTTTTAATAATGGAAAAATAAATTATAACATTTTTTACAAAAATGTATTGATTTATAATCCTTCAAATAGATAAAAAATGATCAAATAAGCAAGCAAAAGCAATGCTTTCTTAACATTTCAATTTTAAAAATAATTATCTCGTCTATCTTTAACAAATAACAAAAACAAATAAAATTTGGCGGAGAGAGTGGGATTCGAACCCACGGTACCTGTAAAGGTACACACACTTTCCAAGCGTGCGCCTTAAACCA
>MDSW01034718.1_pt1 | contig 16437 bp, 18 predicted proteins | sample 811171 | NCBI WGS metagenome assembly MDSW01 (sample SAMN05326641, study PRJNA326480) | marine metagenome | isolation source: seawater | place: Atlantic Ocean: North West | collected 2012
TAATAAAAACTATTTTTAATTTATATTAATTGAATGTGTAATTACTTATAATCATTTTAAATATGAAAAAATTTACAATATTTACAATTCTAGTTATATCTTTTAATGCTTTTGCTGATTTAAAACTTAGCTTAGATAAAGATATAGACGCTCTTATGGAAAAAGTTATTGAATGGAGACATGACATTCATCAAAATCCAGAACTTGGAAATAGAGAATTCAGGACAGCAAAGAAAATTGAAGATCATCTAAGATCATTGGGTATAAAAGTTGAAACCAACATAGCTTATACCGGGGTTGTTGGAATGCTTGAGGGAGATCTCCCTGGACCAACCATGGCTCTAAGAGCTGACATGGACGCATTACCTGTAGAAGAAAAAACTGGATTGCCTTTTGCTTCAAAAGTGAGAACAACTTATCTTGGAAATGATGTTGGAGTTATGCATGCATGTGGGCATGATGCTCATGTTGCAATATTAATGGGAGTTGCAGAATTTCTTGCAAAAAATAAATCAGATTTAAAGGGCACGGTTATGTTTATTTTTCAACCCGCCGAAGAAGGTCCTCCAGAGGGAGAAGGCGGCGGAGCTGAAATGATGTTAGCTGAAGGAATTTTTAAAAAGCATGATCCTGAAGTTATATTCGGATTACATGTTACCAATATTCCTAATGGAGTCTTATCAGTTAAGTCTGGCCCAGCAATGGCGGCTGCATCAGCCTACAGAATCAAAATAAAAGGTGTTCAAACTCATGGTTCAACGCCATGGTCTGGGGTTGACCCAATAATGGCAACGGCGGAACTAATAGAATCCTTAAATACAATTGTTAGTAGACGAATAAATATCATTAATAATCCAGCTGTTATTTCAGTTGGAATGGTAAAAGCGGGAACAAGAAATAATATTATTCCTGAAGATTCTTTAATTATGGGGACAATAAGAACATTTGATCCAGAGCTTAGAAAAGAAATATATGATGAGATTGAGCAAGTTGCTCAGGGAGTAGCTATTGGGACGGGTACCAATATTTCTGTTGAATTTGATGTTGGTGGCTTCTATCCAGTAACTTATAATCAGCCTGCATTGGTTGATTCAATGAAAGAATCTTTAATGAAAGCTTCGCCGGGAAAATTCTACGAATCAAATATCCCTGTAACTGGTGCTGAAGATTTTTCATACTTTTCTCAAGAAATACCAGGTATGTACTTTTGGTTAGGAATAAACAAACCAGGCGTCGGCCTAGAGTCTTCTAACTTTGGAGAGAGAACTGAAGTCGCAGGGAATCATTCCCCATATTTTTATGTAGATGATTCCGCTCTAGACAAAGGAGTTAAAGCTTTTGTCTACCTGATAGATGACTACCCAATAAAATATTAATATATTAAATAACAAGGAATTTAAAAATGCCTATACATAAACATATTGAAGAAAATATCTCTATCCCTGTAATCGGTGCACCGTTATTCTTGGTATCAGGCCCCGATCTGGTTATAGCTCAATGTAAGGCAGGAATTATAGGATCTTTCCCTGCGCTAAATGCAAGACCCCAACATGTTCTTGAAGAATGGATTATTAGAATAAAGACCGAGCTTGCTGAATTTCAAGAACAGAATCCTGATGCAAAAGTTGCCCCTTTTGCGGTAAATCAGATATGCCATGGATCAAATGATAGGCTCATGCTGGATATGGAAACATGTGTGAAACACGAAGTACCAATTATTATTACTTCATTAAGGCCTCCTGCTGAGGTTGTAGAAGCAGCTCATAGTTACGGAGGACTTGTTTATCATGATGTTATAAGTGTTAGACACGCCAAAAAAGCTGCTGAGCAAGGAGTTGATGGATTAATTTTAGTTTGTGCTGGAGCTGGCGGACATGCAGGAGCTCTATCACCTTTTGCATTACTAAGAGAAGTTAAAAAGTGGTTTGATGGAACTATAATATTATCTGGTTCAATTGGTGATGGGCATTCAGTGGCATCAGCTATTACTCTCGGTGCTGATTTTGCATATTTAGGAACAAGATTTATAGCTACGCAAGAAGCCAATGCTGATTCAGAATATAAAAGGATGCTAGAAGAGAGTGCGGCTGAAGATATTATTTATTCTTCTTTGTTTACAGGAGTACACGGTAATTATCTAAAACCATCTATTAAGAATGCTGGCCTAGATCCAGATAACTTGCCAGATGCTGATAAATCAGCAATGAATTTTGGTTCTGGTGGAAACACCGACTCAAAAGCGTGGAAAGATATTTGGGGTTCTGGTCAAGGAATTGGAGGAATTGAGGACTCTCCTTCTGTTTCAGAACTAGTTGGCAGAATTAAATCTGAGTACATTTCAGCTTTTGAAGAATTTAAATCCAAAGTAAGAAACTAAATATAAAAGCATGATAGAAACTATTATATTAATTCCAATTATGTGGATTGTAATGGCAGTTATTTATTCACTATTATTAAAAAATGTTGAAGGAACAAAAGGAATCACCTCTGAATACAAAACAAAAGATGGAATAAAAAGAACTGCAAAAAAAGATAGAGAAGATTTCATAGTATGAAAAAAGCCCTAGGCTTTATTGGTTTGGGTGTAATGGGCTTTCCGATGGCTGGCTATTTAGCCAATCAAAATAACAATATATCTGTTTTTAATAGAACAGCAAAAAAATCTGAAGCCTGGATCAAAAAATATAATGGTACTATTTGCAACTCACCAGCTGAGGTTGCCAAATTATCTGATGTCATAATGATTTGCATAGGAGATGACAACGATGTAAGAAATGTTATTGCGGGTGAAGATGGGATGATCAATAACTTAAAACCAGAATCAATAATAGTTGATCATACAACTACTTCTGCAGATTTATCCAAAGAAATGAATAAGTTACTTAATCCTAAAGATGTTTTTTATATTGATGCTCCTGTCTCTGGAGGTGAAGCAGGCGCACAATCAGGTCAACTATCTATAATGGCCGGCGGTAATAAAGAATCATATGATTTGATTAAGATTATATTAGAACCATACACAAAATTTATTAAATATATGGGACCAAGCGGATCTGGTCAGCTTACAAAGATGGTCAATCAAATATGTATAGCTGGCTTAATTCAGGCTATAGCTGAAGGTATTAATTTTGCAAAAGAAGTTGGTTTGCAACCTGAAGATGTTCTTGAAGTTGTCTCAAAGGGCGCAGCACAGTCATGGCAAATGGAAAACAGATGGGAAACAATGACACAAAATAAGTATGATTATGGGTTCGCAGTTGATTTAATGAGAAAGGATTTAGAAATCTTATTAAAAGAAGCAAAAAAATCTAATGTTAATCTAGACATTACTGAAACTATTAATGAGTTTTATAAAGATATCCAAAAAGCAGGAGGAGGAAGATGGGATACCTCAAGCCTACTTAAGAGGTTAGAGGAACTTACTTAAAACAGTTTAGATATATAAACAAAAATTCCATAAGCTATTACTATCATAGCTGAAGATGTCTCAAGTGAGTCCATATCTAAAGAATTTGAATTGATCATAGAATAGTAACTTTCAGGATTAGATACCAGCCAAACAACTCCAACAAGGTGAGTAAACATAATTAATGCAACGATCCAGTTTAATGGCTGGGTAGTAAATACAACTAGGGAGGTAGATATAATAAATATTAACTCAATGGTTAACAAAACATTGATATTTTTTCTTTTTACTAAATATCTTAGAAGGCTATAACCTTTGATATATGAATAAAAAAGCACAAAACCATATAAAAAATATAAAGAAGATAGTAAATAAATCATGTTAGTAGTTTATAACATTTCTATTTTTGCAGAGGACTAATTTAAAATGTATATTTATATATTCGTTTTTATATAGGGAGATTAAATAATGACAGAGGATACTCAGATACTTGTCGAAACAGGAGCTAAAGAAGAAATAGGAATTGTTGATGAGCCACTTGAAAAAAGGGGAGAAGACTCTCTCAAAATCAAGAAATATTCAAATGCTCTTGTAACCTTTATAAAAAATTCACTTACCCCAATGACTATAGGCATTCAAGGTTCATGGGGAAGTGGAAAGACGTCTTTATTAAATACAATTTATGCCCAATTAGATGATGCAAATGAGCATGTTGACTCTAAAGATTTTAAGGTAATATGGATTAATTCTTGGGAAAACTCTTTGATGGCAACACCAGAAGAGGCGTTAATTAAGATTATCAATGAAATTATTAATGGGTTGAATGAGGTTGATCCCTCATTAACAAATATTCAGAAAGTAAAAGATGCGGCAACAGTTGCAGCAAAAGGAATTCTTAGAGTTGGTGCAGGAATTCTTGGAGGTCAAGCTGGAAGCGAAGTTGTAACAGAGGTTCTTGAATCAACAAATTCTATCAAACAACTACGCGAGCAATTATCTCAATTAGTAAATGCAATTAGAGAAAGCAATTCTCAGAGAGTTGATAAGATTGTTATATTTGTTGATGACTTAGATAGAGTTGACCCACCTGAAGCTGTTAAGATTCTTGAATTGTTAAAAAACATTTTCAATATTCCTGGATGCATTTTTGTATTAGCTATTGACTACGATGTTGTCATCAAGGGGCTAAAAGACAAATTCGGAGAGAGGACTCCTGAAAACGAATATGAGTTTAGAGCTTTTTTTGACAAGATTATTCAATTACCTTTTTTAATGCCTGTACAAAATTATGATATCGGTAATTACGTAAATGACCTTCTCAGAAAAATAGGCTTTCAAGATGAAAACATAATAGATACTGAATTTGTGAATCAAGTTGTTGATAACACAATAGGCGGAAACCCAAGAACAATAAAAAGACTTATTAATTCATTAGCTTTAATTAAGATTGTAAATGATGAAGATGAAGATGGAGATGAACAAGAAGAAGAAATAGCATCAGATGAGGAGCTATTAATTGAAAGAAAGTTACTATTTGCTTTAGTATGCCTGCAAATAGCATCTTCAGATATATATTCTCTTCTAAATAAAGAGTCGGATTTTAAGAAATGGGATGAGAATCTTGCATTTTCAATTACTCAAAAAAAAGAGGAAGAGGATGAAAAGTTTGAACAAAACTTTGCATCTTTAACAAGCGAAAACCTTTTTGATGATATTTGGGAACAAGCGTTGTATAGAGTTTGCTATGCAAATCCAAAAGAAAGGGCCAATGCGATTAAGTTATCAAAGTTTCTTAACTATCTTCACGAGGATCTTGGCTCTAATTCTAAATATCCACTTCCTTCTATGATTGAGAAAGCATTAGGAAAAACATCTGTTACAAGTGTTGTTACAGACAGTGCAGAAAGAGCTCCCAAGGGATCTTATAAGAGAAACTATGCAAAAGGTTTTGATGGTTGGCTAGAAGAGATTAAAACCAGAACAGGTTCACTTCCTGAAAAAGATATCATTGATAAACTAAAAATGATTGTTGATGTTTGGATGGGGCCTAAATTTAATGCGGTTGACTGGGTTCAAGGAGAACCAACACCCGATGGTTTTAATATCAGATATGCTGGAGGTGCAGCGCTATATATTGGAGGTAAAAAACTTGGCATAGCTTATCCTCATCATCAAAAGTAAAGAAATGAACAAGGCATAGCAATCCAGTCCCTAAAAAATCCCGAAAGAAATAATCAGATTGTCCAGATCGGTAAAATGAAATTCCGTCATTCAAGACCTATCCTCATTGACCGAGATGAAAAGAAAATTCTTAAAGGAACTCCTGGACTAAGCGAGTGGATGTGGTGTGATATTGGTACAGATGATTTGCAAAATATCAAAAGTGAATACATCGAACTACTTTATACAGAAGGCGCCAAGGTAAGAACAGAAATGGCAGATAGAATGCTTAAAGGGAAATTTGTTCGAAACTATGTTGACGCCTTTAAAAATGGGAGAAAGGATTCGAAAGCTTGGGTTGAGGCAGCAGATTTTCTTGAAGAGCATTTTGATGAAAAAAATATCGTTACTATTGATCTTTAAAACATTGTTTAATAACTTAACAGCACTCCCTGTAGATAATTTTTAATGATAACAAAATCAAATTATGTTGTAGGACATCAATGCCAAAGATGCTTTTGGTTTAAATACAATAAATATAAAGATCCTAGTGAAGATGACCAGATGGCTCAGCAAAGGATGAAAGATGGTGAATATGTTGGCGAGGAAGTAAAGAAAACATTCCCAAAAGGTATAGAGATTCCTTTCTTAGGTGGAGATTATAGTGAGATGCATCAATTAACTAAAGACGCTATAAATAGTGATACCAAAGTTATTTTTGAGGGTTCTTTTCTTATTGATGGGGTTTTTATAAGAGTTGATGTTATGCAGAGAACTCCGAATGGTTGGGATATTTTCGAAGTTAAATCATCCTCTAACCCGAAGCCAATTCATAAAGAAGATGCGAGCATACAGTGGCATATTCTTAAAAAAGTAGAAAATCTCAAATTAAGAGATATGTATCTTATTTCATTGGATAAGACTTATAAAAAGGGAAAAGAGTTAGAGTTAGAAAATGTTTTTAAGAGACATTCACTAACAGAATATGTTGAATCAAATCAAGAGAATACACTTAAGACATTAACCAATCTTAAAAAGATCTCAAAAGAGGATTCTCCACCTAAAGAGAGAATTAGCGCAACTCCTAATAAAAAAAGCAAATGTACTTTTAAAGAACATTGTTGGCCTAAAGGAATAGAAGAAAAAAATTCTATCTTTAAACTTTATAATCTACGCTCAAATAAAAAATTTAAGCTTCTTGATGAAGGTATAAAGACTTTTGAGAATATTAAGGATCTTGACACTTACTCTCAGATACAACAAATACAAGTTAGATCGACAATAAATAATAATAATTTTTTAGATAAAAAAATTATTGATGATTTTATCTCTATGATATCTTATCCGATAAGTTTCTTTGATTTTGAAACTTTTAGCGAGCCAATTCCAAGATTTAAAAACCAAAAACCCAATGAAAGAATTCCCTTTCAATATTCATTACATATTCAGAACGGACCCAATGAGAATGTAAATTCCTCAGAAAATCATTTTGAGTTTTTAGGAGATTTCGAACATGACCCAAGATTAGATATTGCAAGGAGCATGATAAAGAATATACCCAAGAAAGGATCAATAATTACCTATTATCAACCTTTCGAAAAAGGAGTCATTAAGGATTTATCAAGGTTTTGCCCTGATCAATCAAAAGAATTATTAGAAATGAATAATAGAATAATTGATCTCATGATACCTTTTTCAAAAGGAGGATATTATCATCCGGAATTTGAAGGCAGTTTTTCAATAAAAAAAGTTCTACCTGCTTTGTGCAAAGACAATGACGAGTTAAATTACAAAAATTTAAATATAAGCAATGGAGGCATGGCATCAAGCGCATTCAGAGAACTTGGAGGCAAAAGCGCAGAAGAAGTAAAAAAAGTTAGGGAAGATCTTTTGAAATATTGCTGGCTTGATACTTATGCAATGTACGCGATTTATAAAGAATTGTTAGAAATAGTCAAAAAGAATAATTAAAACTTGTTATAAAGGTTTGATCTGAATTTAGCGCCTGATCTGGGGGGTTGCTGTCATATGATTCAGCTAATTTAAAATTAATATTAAATTTTTCAGATACAGGAATGCTATATGTCAAAGACAAAGAGTATTTATAATCATCACTAAAGTTATTTAAAGATGGCTGAAAGAAAGTTGAAATGGAAATAAATGAGCTATTTTCAAAACTAAAATCTTTAAAAAGATACAAATTAACTCTTTCAGTTTTTTTCTTTACGCCGTCCAAACTTTCTTCGTCTTCATGCAAAAGACTTATACTTAGTTTAATTTTTTCAAGTTCAGAGAATCGAATACCAACGCCAAATAGACTTCTTGTTTTATAACTTTGAAATGGATTTTCACTAATTTGAAAGTAGGTTTCAAGGTCATAAGATTTATTATTTAATTGTCTTAACAACCTTGCATGCAAAAATGTTGATTCGTCCTCAGCAACATCATCTTTGGTTCTCTCAGATTTTTCAAAGACAAATAATCTTTCGTATTTTTCAGAGTTATTTACTAAAGATAAGCTTATATCATAATCATTACGGTCTTCATTCCCACGAGAACCCGAGAAACCAAATCCTATATTTCTAAATTTACCAATTTGATCAGACTTTCTTACGCTCTCAATATCAACTATGGGTGATGACATAATATTTAATGTAAAGAAAAAAGAAAATGCAATTAAGGTATTGTTGAAATAAATAAATTTAATATTCATCTTTAAGAATTAATTTTATTAAGAGAAGAAGATTGTTTATCTAATAAATGTTTGCCAAATAGCTGCAACAAATACATCTGAAAGAGATTCTGATCCTCGAATCATTTTTTTTATATCTTTAACTTTTGCTTTCCGGCTACTTCCAGTTCCGTCTCTAATATCGCCATTTCTCACATTACAAAGGGTAGAGCTTCCAGTTCCTTTTCTAACTTTATCATCTCTAATATTACATAAGGTGCTGCTTCCAGTTCCAGATCTTAATTTATCCCCTCTAATATTAGCAATAGTTTTACTTCCATCCTTAACCTGATCTCTCTTATACTCTAGTTTCATGTTGCTAAACTCCAATAATAATAATGTGCTTTAAATATAGTTCTATAATACACATATTGCAAATAACGTTGACGAGATTAATTAGTTATAGGTCACCTTCCTCACGAACTTCACTTCTGTCAATTTCAAATTTTTCTCCATATCTAGCTGCTAATTTCTCTTGATTTTCACTTATAACTTCATAAGGATCTAAATTCAGAGAAGCGCACGCAGTTACCCAATACCACATAATATCTCCAAGCTCTCTTTTCATATGAAATATATTATCTTCAGAGGGAGGTTTACCTTGCAAATACATCTTCTTTACAATCTCAACAAATTCACCTGTTTCGCTCCCTAGCCCGAGAGCTGCAGTAAGTAATCGAGGCGTTTTAATGCCTGAATTTTGCTCAATTTCATCAAAACTCTTTTTAAGAGCATCTAAATCAATGCTTGGCTCACTTGTTACTTTTGTTACAAAATCAGTATAGGTGCTGAAGAACTTTTTTATTTCGTCACTCATATTCTCTCCCAAATTTTATTTAATCCTATCATTTTTAATTATCTACTTTAAGAGATCGTTGGCTATCAGCAATATTGTATAAATGTTCTTGCGCTTCTGGTTTTAGTTGAGCAACACCCATTGTTAAAACGTCAATAACAGCAGTATAAGCAATCCTAGATGTTAAAGGTTTTGATATTCTATTGTTAACACCAATATTAATTGTTAAAGGAAAGTCACATATATTTGCTAAAGGAGTATCTCCTGGCATTACTCCAATAACTTTGACTCCATTTTTACGGACAATTTTTACGCTATCAATTAATGCTGCAGTTGTTCCAGATTGTGAAATTGCTACCACAACGTCATCCTTCTCTAATGAATTGGCAGACATAAATTGAAGATGAGGATCTGATATATAAGATGATGGTATTTTTAATCTAAAGAATTTATGTTGACCGTCCATTGCAACTGGTGCAGACCCTCCGAATGCATAAAACTCCACCCTTTGGGCATTTACAAGTGTTTCAATTGCATTCTCCAATACGTCCTGGTCAATTTGGGACCTAACATTCAGGATTTCACTTATTGTTGTATCAAAAACTTTTTCGCAAAGTTCATGTATAGAATCATCCTCCTTTATTTCATACATTACGAAGTAATCATCTGCGGCTAATTGTTGTGATAAATTTATCTTAAGCTCTTGAAATCCAGAAAAACCAATAGCTTTACAAAACCTAATGAGAGTAGGCTCACTAATCCCCATTGCTTTTGAAGCCTCAGCGGTCTTCATTGTTATTACAGACTTAGGATCTTTCAAGATAAACTCACCAACTACTTTTTCAGACTTTCTTAAATCAGGAAGTGAATTTTTAATTTGTCTCAATAATTTTGTTGACATAAGGTTAGAATATCTAACTTAAACAAAAAAATGAATCCCTAAATGGACGTATCTCATATTTTAGATAATTTAAATGAAGCTCAAAGAAGTGCTGTTACCTCTGAAAAACAGCATGTCTTGGTATTGGCTGGTGCTGGGTCTGGAAAAACAAGAGTTTTGGTTCATAAAATTGCATGGGAAGTTGAAGCATTAGGATTTAATCCATCTGCCATTATGGCAGTTACATTTACAAATAAAGCTGCTAATGAGATGCGTTCAAGAATAGAGTCTCTTCTTCAGGCGCCTATTTTAGATTCATGGGTTGGTACCTTTCATGGGTTGTCTCATAAATTGTTAAAAAGATTTCATAAAGAGGCAGGATTATCTAGCGGGTTCACGATTATAGATTCTGATGATCAGTTAAGGGTAATTAAAAGGATTTCGAAAGAATTAAATTTAGATGAAGCAACATGGCCAGCAAGACAAAGCCAATGGCAAATTAATAACTGGAAAGATGATGGACTAAGAAGTAAGAATATTGATGATAAGGGTGATTTTTATGCAGAAACAGTTAATAAGATAAATAAAGAATATGAAGATATTTGTCAAAGAGATCATTTATTAGATTTTGGAGAACTCCTCTTAAAGTCATATGAAACATTAGTCAGCTCTCCTTCAGTCAAAGCTTTTTTTCAAACAAGATTTAAGTCTATATTGATAGATGAGTTTCAAGATACAAATACTATTCAGTATAAATGGCTTCAAGAAATAGCATCGGATAAAACCAATGTGACAGCAGTAGGAGACGATGATCAATCTATATATGGATGGAGAGGAGCAAAGGTTGAGCATGTAAACTCTTTTACTGAAGACTTTAAAGGAACTGAAATTGTAAGGCTTGAGCAGAATTATAGATCTACCAATATTATTCTTGATGCAGCAAATGCTCTCATAGATAACAACAAAGATAGGCTAGGCAAAAATCTTTGGACCGACAAACTTGAAGGAGAAAAAATAATTTTATATCAAGCATATAACGAACAAGATGAGGCTCGATTTGTTGCAGACGTCTTGAAAGATTGGATGAATAAAGGAGGGGTTTATGAAGACACTGCAGTTCTTTATAGGTCAAATGCTCAGTCAAGAGCAATAGAAGAAGCCCTCTTAAGAGTTAGCATTCCTTATAGAATATATGGGGGACTTCGTTTTTATGAAAGATTAGAAATTAAAAATGCAATAGCTTATCTTAGAGTTATTTTTAATAATAATGACAATCCTTCTTTTGAAAGATCAGTTTCCAATCCCACAAGAGGTGTTGGAGAGAAGACTCTTGCAAAGATAAGACATTGCGCAAAACAATATAATATTTCATATATAAAAGCTTCAGCTAAGTTAATTGATGAAGGTTCAATCTCAGGAAGAGGCGGTGCTGGACTAAAAGATTATTTAGAGTTCATAGCAGGTTGTAAATCTTTTATAGAAGAAAACTTATTATCAGAGCTTATGGAGTTGATTATTAAGGAATCTGGTCTATATGCTTATCATGCCAAGGAGCCTGGAGAAAAAGGAAAGACAAGAACAGAAAACTTAGAAGAATTAATCACAGCTACTAAAAACTTTGAACAGAGCATTACAGAAGAGAGGTCAAATATTGAGATCTCTGAGAGTTACTTAGATATCATATCTTTAGATAGTGGAGACAGACAGGCATCAGAGCATGACGATGCTGCTCAATTAATGACAATGCATTCAGCGAAAGGATTGGAATTTAAGTTAGTGCTTCTAACTGGTTTAGAGGAAAGTTTATTTCCTCATGGTAGGTCTATGGAAAGCACATCTCAATTAGAAGAGGAAAGACGGTTATGTTATGTTGCAATAACAAGGGCCATGGAAAAGCTATATATAACTCATACTGAATCAAGAAGGTTGTATGGAACAGACACTATTAATCCACCATCAAGATTTTTAAAAGAAATTCCAAAAGATCTGATTGATGAAATAAGACCTAGAGCGCAAACCAATATTCCTTATAATAGAAGAGATTTCAAAGAAACAAAAATGGAATTCGAGGAGGAAATAGGGATTGCTCTTGGCCAAAAGGTACAACACAAAAAGTTTGGTGAAGGTATTGTTTTAAATTATGAGGGGTCTGGTGATTCAGCTAGGGTTCAAGTAAATTTTGATGATTCTGGAACTAAATGGTTGGTAATGGCATACGCGAATCTTGAAAAATTATAATGAAGAATCTTATTTATATACCCTTGTTAATACTTATCATCAGTTGTTCAAATGATATCGAAAACAATAATACTGAAACAATCGATAAAAACAAAACATACAATTGGCGATTAGTTACATCTTGGCCAAAAAATTATCCTGGTTTAGGAATGGCGCCAGAAAAGATTGCAGAGCTAGTAGAAGAGATGAGCGATGGTCAGATGAAAATTACTGTTTACGGCGCTGAAGAACAAGTTCCTGCATTCGGCGTATTTGATGCAGTTTCTACTGGATCACATCAGATGGGTCATAGCGGAGGTTACTTCTGGAAAGGAAAGGTTCCAGCAGCACAATTTTTTACAAGCGTTCCGTTTGGATTAACAGCAGATGAAATAAATGCCTGGGTAAATAAAGGAGGAGGGTTAGAGCTCTGGAGAGAAATATATGCCCCATTTAATATTTACCCAATTCCTGCAGGAAATACTGGAACTCAAATGTTTGGTTGGTTCAAAAAAGAAATTAATTCCCTTGAAGACATCAAAGGTCTCAAAATGCGTATTCCTGGAATTGGAGGAGAAGTTCTTAAAGAAGCAGGAGGTATTCCTGTAACACTTCCAGGCGGAGAACTTTTTACGGCGCTCCAAACTGGAGTGATTGATGCTACTGAATGGGTTGGGCCATACAACGATCTTACTTTTGGATTCCATCAAGCAGCAAAATATTACTATTATCCTGGATGGCATGAACCTGGACCTATGCTTGAATTATTAATTAATATAGATGCCTGGAATTCTTTACCCAAACATTTACAAGTTATTATTGAAACTGCTTCAAAAGCAGTTAACCAGGATATGCTAGATGAATATCTTGCAAAGAATAATCAAGCCTTAACAGAACTTGTTGAGGTACACGGGGTTGAGCTTAGAAAATTGCCCGATGATGTAATTGAAGAATTTAGAACAATATCAAATAAAATTCTTGATGACTTAGCTAAAGAAGATGAAACAATTGCAAAGGTGTATGACTCGTATATAGATTTTAAAAATAATGTTTCCGCTTATCATGAAATTTCTGAAGATGCATTTGTTGAGTCAAGAAATAAGTAGTGCTTGAAGATTTAACATTCAAATCTCTTGGCATTGTAAACTACCACGAGACGCTAGACTTAATGAAAGCTCATATCAAAGAAGAAGATTTTAGAAATGAAATTTGGTTACTTGAGCACCCACCAATATTTACCCTCGGTACAGCAGCTGACAAAAACCACGTATTAAATCCAAAGGATATTCCTGTTGTTCAGTCAGATAGAGGTGGAGAGGTTACTTATCATGGCCCTGGTCAATTAGTTGTTTATTTCTTACTTGATATAAAAAAATTATCTTTTGGACCAAAGAAGTTAGTTTCTACTATTCAGAATTTTGTGAAAGATTTACTTGACCAAATTTCAATAGACTGCAATTTTGTGGAAGGTGCACCTGGAGTCTATGTAGATAAAAAGAAAATTGCTTCAATAGGATTAAGAATTTCTAAAGGTAAGTCATATCACGGCATAAGTCTTAATTTTGATATGGATTTATCACCCTTTAAGCAAATAAATCCTTGCGGCTATAAAGACTTAGAGGTTACGCAGATAAAAGATTTGAATAAGGATATTTCTAAACTACAATTAGAGAAATTAGTAATAAATACATTAAGAAAAATATTTTAATTATGGAATTAATAGCAACAACAAAAGTTACCAACAGAGATGGTATTAAAGCTATTAAAAATGGACAAAAGCTTAATAAATATGCAGATATTCCAACACCTAAAAAACCAAGCTGGCTTAGAGTAAAAGCAGAATTTAATCCAAATTTTCATAAAGTAAAAGAACAAGTTCAAAGCAAGCAGCTCTATACGGTTTGTGAAGAAGCTCATTGTCCAAATATCAGCGAATGCTGGTCAGCTGGTACAGCAACTTTTATGTTGATGGGCTCTGTATGCACAAGAGCATGCAAGTTTTGTTCAGTTGATACCGGAAACCCTAATGGATGGCTTGATAAAGATGAGCCGATCAATACTGCCAAAGCTGTTGAGATAATGAAGCTCAAATATGTTGTCCTTACGTCAGTCAATAGAGATGATCTTCCTGATGGCGGCGCTCAACATTTTGCTAATACCGTAAAACTAATCAAAAAATTAAATCCAAATACTGCTGTCGAAGCATTAACACCAGATTTTAAGGGCCTGTCATCATCCATAAATACATTGGTTAATTGTGGCTTAGAGGTGTTTGCTCAAAATATTGAGACAGTTGAAAGGCTTACTCATCAAGTGAGAGATATTAGAGCAGGCTATCAGCAAACTTTAGATGTGCTTGCGGAATCAAAGCGCATTAATCCAAAAGTACTTACTAAAACTAGTATTATCCTTGGTCTTGGAGAAACTGATTCAGAAATAGAAAAAACTATGGATGATCTCATTGAGAATAAAGTTGATATATTAACTATTGGTCAATATTTAAGACCAACCATTAACCACCATCCAATTGAAAGATGGGTGACACCTGAAGAATTTGTGCTTTATAGAGAGATAGGTCTAAAAAAGGGATTTCTTGAAGTAATGTCAGGACCTATGGTTCGTTCAAGCTACAGAGCGGAAAGAGCTTTAGAAAAAAATAATGCTGGTATTTAAAAACCTATAAAAATAAGCGTTTTCATTTTTTTTGCAATTACTTCCTTGCTTGTTATGATATGTTTTTTAAATAGACACATGGGTTCATATGGGTTTTGTCGATGCCACAAAAAACTATTTTATTAGATGGATTGATTTTCAAGGGAGGAGCTCTAGATCAGAATACTGGTGGGCACTGTTATCAGTTCTCCTAATTTCAATTGCTATTATTCCTTTTTTTGGAGGCGTTTTTGGCGGGATTGTTGGTTTATCTGATCTAGAAATTGATAATGTAATAAGTATAGTTATGTTACCTTGGCAAATTTTTAGTTTTGTTGCTTCGCTTTCTCTAGTTATAAGAAGGCTGCATGATACTGAGCGAAGTGGTTGGTGGTATTTACTAGTCTTCACAATTATTGGAACGATTCCTTTATTGATTTGGATTTGTACCAAAGGAACAGATGGCGATAATATGTTTGGAAGCGACCCATTATTAAGTTAAGTAAATAGCCCATGACAAATTCAGTGAAAAATATAGACATGATAGGTTCAGTCAAACTATTCTTTATAAATTATTTAAATTTTTCTGGTAGAGCTAGCAGAGGCGAGTTTTGGTGGGCTTATCTAGCTTATGTTATTGCATCTTTTGCTTGCAGTATTTTTGATATTTTTATTGGCGGTATTTTTTATGCATTATTTGATAATGAGGTTTTATTAAATACAGGATTTTTTAATAATATTCTTATAGTAGCAACTGCTCTTGGGTGGATCTCTCTAACCTCAAGAAGATTGCAGGATAAAGGATATTCAGGATGGTGGCAGATGTTATATCTAACGATCATACCTACAATTATTTTTTGGGTTATATTCGTTATGTATGAAAATCCAATCATTCTTTCAATCGCTTCTTTATTTACTCTTGTAACATTAGCATCTTTCATACTGATCCTAGTTTGGCTTATTTTGCCACCAACAGAAGATGAGAATCAATGGGGAAGAAATCCTTTATTGGATTAATTTCTTATAAAATAAAAATAGGAAAAATTAATACTATTAAGAGCACTAATAACTGTATTAGGATAAAAGGTATTACACCACTATAAATCTCTGAGGTCTGAATGCTCTCATCTGCCACTCCTCTCAAATAAAACAATGAGAATCCAAAGGGAGGCGTTAAAAATGATGTTTGAAGATTAATTGCAAAAAGTATTGCTAACCAAACTGGATCAAATCCCATCATTAAAAGTGGCGGTGCAATTAATGGCACTATTACATAACAAATTTCTATAAAGTCTAAGATGAATCCTAAAATGAAAATCACAAACAATACAAATATCAAGGCTGTATAAGAACCACCAGGAATAGAACTGAATATAAGATTTATTAACTCATCTCCTCCAACCCCTCTAAAAATCAATGAAAAAATTGAAGCTCCAATCAGTATGGTAAAAATCATAGTAGATATAACAGCCGTTTTTTCAGAAGTTTCCTTTAAAAAATTGAGATTTATTTTTCCATTTACCAATGCAATTATAAGAGCGCCAAAAGCTCCAATTGCTGATGCTTCTGTTGGTGTTGCAATGCCAGCAAATATA
>MDSW01121641.1_pt1 | contig 16436 bp, 10 predicted proteins | sample 811171 | NCBI WGS metagenome assembly MDSW01 (sample SAMN05326641, study PRJNA326480) | marine metagenome | isolation source: seawater | place: Atlantic Ocean: North West | collected 2012
AGAGACGACGGCAAAAGTCCTTAAGGATCGGCGTTCACCACGCGAACGCGGTCGTATGGGAACCAGTGTATAGAACGCACCTTCAGCGTGAGCTCGTCCACGTCCTCCGCGAGGTTCTTCACGTACACGTTGCTGTGCTGCTGCTGATGGGTGGCGGCGTTACTCATGTTGTCACTGCGCGCGTGCTGCATGGCGGCGGCGGAGGGCAGCGGCGACGGCGCCGTCGCGCCGGTCGAGAGGTTCGCGAACGAGCCGCCGCGACCGCGCGGGGCGGTCGTCGAAACCGTCGTGGTCGACGTCGTCGACGTCGTCGTCGACGAGGTCGTCGCGCCGGGTCCCGCTCCCGAGGCGGACGCGACGCCGGTGGATCCGTCCTTCGGCGACGCGCCCCACGGCGCGGGGATCGCGGTCAGACCCGCGCGCGGCGGCGGCTGCGTCGCGAACGGATCGTTGACGCCGAACGCGCGCGGCTCGCCGAGCATCCGACGCTGACCGTCGGCACGACGACGACGCGAGATCTGCGCGTCCGTCCCGCGCGAAAAAGTTCTCTCGCTCCCTGGGGCGTCGTCGACGCGCGGTGCGGTGGGGTCGCGCGCGCGCGCCGAGCGACCGCGCGCGCGCTTCGCCCGCGCCGCGCGATGCGAACGAGGCGCGGACGCGAGGGAGCTCCCGCGCGTCGCACGATCGTCCGCGTTCGCGCGACGTGGTGAATGGTTCGCGCGGTCTCTGCCAAACGTCGAAAGCGCGCGGAAAACGACCCTTGGTGCGATGGAAAGATCGGTCGCAATGGAACCACGGTCGCACGTTGGACCACGCGCTATGGCGACCAGTCTCGCGACCGCGCGCGTACTCGCGCGTCGCGTACGCTCATTGGTCGACGCGCGACACGGTGCTCCTTTACTTCTACCGCGAATACGCGTTTTCTGGCACTTCACCGGTCAATATTGACCGGTGACCTCGACAGGGGATTTTGGTCTAGTGGCATGATACCTCCTTTGGGTGAACCAAGACGGCGGTTCAACCCGTGTCTGCACTCAAGCGTGGAGGTGGTCGGGGGTTCGATTCCCCCAAGTCCCCTATGAGTATCAGTCTGAGATATTATCAGGCCCGTAGTACGAAATAGCACCTGTCGACTTTTGATGATGTTTTCGTCTCGACGGCGACGACGACGCAGACGACGCGACGCGTCGCCGCCCGCCGCCGCTCGACGGCGTCGGCGGCGGCGTGGATGTCGACGTCGATCCCTCCGCGCGAGGAGTCCGCGCGGTGCGCCATCGCCCGTCCGCGCGACCGCGACGTCCCCGCCCCGCCTCGTTCGTCCTTTTCGTCGTCGTCACGTTCCATTCAACCCTTCGTCCGTCCTCCCTTCGCTCCCCTCCCTCCTCAGGACGAAGCGCAAGCGCGAGGCTCGCGACGCGCTCGACGCGCGCGACGAGCGCGCGCTCCTCGAGCGCCGCGTCCGCGCCGCGCTCGCGCTCGCGCCCTCGCAACGCGCGCGATGCGACGAGGAGCTCCTTCTCGCGCACGCGTCGCTCGCGGACGCCGTCGTCGCGACGGACGCGCGCGTCGCGCGCGACCGCGCGCGCGCGGCCGCGCGCGCGGCCGAGACCCACGACGCCCCGGACGCGCTCGAAGAGAAACTAAAGCGCTTGATCGACTTGGTGAGGCGCGCGGCATCGCGCGACGGCGGCGGCGTCGTGATCCACACGGGCGCGGGGGTCAGCACCGCCGCGGGCGTCCCCGATTTTCGCGGGCCCTCCGGGGTGTGGACGATGCGCGACGTCGGCGTCGACGTCGCCGTGCCGAAGTTCGAGCGCGTCGTACCCACGAAAGCGCACATGGCGATCGCGGCGCTCGTCCGCGCGGGCGTGGTGAAGCGCGTCGTGACGCAAAACGTGGACGGCTTGCACGCGCGCTCCGGGTGCGACGACGACAAAGTCTCCCGACTCCACGGCTGCGTGTACGAGGAGACGTGCGTCAACGAGCGCTGCGAGAAGTTCGAATTTCGCGTCAAGCGAGCGTTCGACGTCACCGCCGGGAAGCTGTCGGAAGGGCGCATGCATCGGCACCGGACCGGGCGCGCGTGCGACGCGTGCGGCGAGGAACTGCGCGACACGATCGTGCACTTCGGCGAACGCTTACATCCGCCGACGTTTCTGGCGGCGACGCGGGCGAGCGCGGAAGCGGCGCTGAGCGTCGTCGTCGGGACGTCGCTGAAGGTGCCGCCCGCGTCGACGCTGCCGGGGAAGTCGCGGAATCGCGTGATATGCAACCTGCAGTGGACGCGGTACGACGCGACGGCGGCGATGAAGATACACGCCAGGGCGGACGAGGCGATGACGCGACTGTGCGAGGGGTTAGGCGTGGAAGTACCCGAGTACGACGCGCGATCGGACCCGGTCGGCGCGGCGTTTCTCGCGTCGGGGGGGACGTTTCTCCTCGCGGGGAAAAAGGAGGAGGAGGAGGAAGAGAAGGAGGGGGGCGACGCGAGCGCGCTCGCGGCGGGCGCGGGGGCGGGCCGGGGGCGGGCCGGGGCGAAGAAAAAAAAGAGACGGGGGAGAGGGTCGAAGCCCTGCGTGCCGAGACCGACGTCGTGAGACGCGAGTCCGCGCTGTGCTCTCGTCGACGTGAACTGCTACTGTTGATAGTCTACGGTGTCTACTCTACGTCGAACGTCAAACGTCGTCCTCGCGCGTCTTCTTCGACCTGTTCTGAAGCTCCAACTCGCACACCGTGGGAAGCAGCGACTCCGCCGAGCCGCTTCCCTTCTCTTCGTCGTCGCCGTCGTCGCCGCCGCCGCCGCCGCCGCCGCCGCCGCCGCCGAGGCGCGCTCTCGCCCGCTCCACCTCCCCGAACCAGTCCGTCCTGTACACGATGAAACATATGATCAGCGAGTGCACCACCGTCCCGACGGTCGCGCCGATCGCGAGCCCCATCGCGCCCATCTTCGGCGGCCCGAACGCGAGGTAGACGGCGAGGGGTATCCCCACGACGTAGTACGCGAAAAAAACCACCGGCCCGGCGACCGCCTGCCTCCCGCACGCTTTGATCACGCCCGTCGCGACGCACAGGACGCCGTCGAACGCGGTGTATATCGCGAGCGGCACGAGCAGCGCGGACACGAGAGACACGACGTCGTCGTCGGCGGAGTAGATTTTCCCCCACGACTTTCTCGCGAGGAGAATAACCGCCGACACCGCCGCCTCGACGATCAAGATCAACACGAACGCGCACCGCGCGGCGTGGCGCGCGCGCGCGGGCGCGCGTGATCCGAGCTCGTTACCCGCGCGCGCCGCCACCGCGACGCTGAACCCGACGGGGATCATGAACGCGAGCGCGTTCGTGACCTGGAAGATGCTCACCCCCGCGACGTTTCGCTCCGGGTTCGGGAGGTAGCCGGCGATGAGGATGTTCGCCTCGGACGCCCACCACTCGCCCATCATGAGCACGCCCGGGAGCGCGAGCCTCAGGAACGCGGGCCAGTCGGAGAAGGCGTCGCGAGCGCTCCAGCCGGTCCACGTCGCGCGTCGCGCGCGTCGGAGCGATTCGCTCGGGTCCTCGTCCGCGCCCGCGTCCCGGGTTTCGTTTTTTTCGTGTATTTCGCGAATTTCGCGAATTTCGTCGCCGTCGTCGCCGCCGCCGCGCCGCCGCGAATGGAACCGCACGAGGTACGCCACGTTGATCGTCAACACGACGCCGTTGCTCCACGACGTCGCGAGCGCGGCGCCGACGTACCCGAGCCCGAGCGCGCGCATGAACACGACGTTCGCGGGGACGTGCAAGACGGCGGCGACGACGCCGGCGACGGCGCTCGGCTTGGTCAGCCGTTGCGACTGCATGAACCCCTGCACGCATATGTTCCACGCGTAGAACACCAGACCGGGGATGAGCGCGATGATGTACCGCCCGGCGACGCGCGAGATTTCTTCGTCTTGCCCCATCGCGAGCAGCAGCGACGTCGCGTTCGCCCACAGGACGCAGATTGGAATCGCCGCGAGCGTCAAGATGATGAGCGCGCGTTGGAGGACGCCTCCGAGCGACGAATACGCTCTCGCGCCGAACGCGGCGCCGCACAGCGTGGTCACCGCGCTCGCCATGCCGACCATGATGGAGTTCCCGGTGACGTTTCCGAGCGTCGTCGCGAGCGCCGCGCCCGCGAGCGGGAGCGGGCCGAGGTGACCGACGAACGCGACGGACGTGAGCGACATGACGCGGTTGCAGATCATGGAGAGGCTGACGGGGAGCGCGAGCGCGAGCTGCGCGGCGGACTCGCCGCGGAAGCCGCCGAGCGCGCGCGACGCCGCCGCGTGGTCGTCGGACGTCAGCCGCGACGACGGGGACGACGACGATGACGACGACGGCTTAGAAGCCGCGTCGTCGTCGTCGTCGTCCGCGAGGACGCCGTACGCGGCGCCGCGCGCGGATCTCGCGCCGCGCCCGGGCGGCGGCGAGCTCGCCATCATCGCGCGCGACGACGGCGCCGCGCGCGCGCCCCTCGCGTCGCGGCCGGCTCCTTCTCCGCCGGCGACGCGCGCGCGGCCGCGACGGCCGCGGTGTCGGAGGAAGTGACGTGGGTACGTCTCGAGCTCTCGACTCTCGAGAGTGCCAAAAAAAAAAGTGCGACGACGACTGGGAAAACGGACGCGCGCGACGCCGCCGCCGCGTCGAACGCTCGCGAACCGACTCGAAAACCGCGCGCGCGCACCGACGACGACCGCCGCGCGACGACGCCTCGAAAAGAAATGCAAAAATAGGGGGCTTGGGGGAATCGAACCCCCGACCACTCCCACCCGAAGGGAATATCATGCCACTAGACCAAAGCCCCGCGCGTTCGCGCGGATGATACCGTAAACCTGCCGATTCGGCAGGGGGTGTGAAAGCGTCGAAACCGAATTCGACACAGGGGTTTTCGTGCCGATTTCGGCGACTTTTGGAAATATGTACAGTACACGCGTACGCGAGCGACCCCGAGACCCGACACCCCGGCCCTCGTACTTTCCGCTGACGGAACCCGCGCGGCAGTCGATGTGGCGCTTCCTCGGTCGCGGCGTCGCGACGCGCGTCGCGCGCGCGTCCCTTCGGGGGAACGCGACGCGCGTCGCGACGTGCGATGTCTCCGCGTCGTTCGGAAGCGTCCTCGCCCGCGGGTTCGCGGCGACCACGGCGGCGACGACGCGGACGACGACGCCGTCGACGCCGTCGTCCGTCGTCGAGAGCTGTCGCGAGCTCGCGCGCGGGTTCGCCGCGCGGGGCGCGCGCGGGACGCCTCCGTCCCCGCGACGCGACGCGGCCGCGTACTGGGCCGCGTGCGCGCGCGAGAGACCGCTCGGCGCGAGCGCGAGCGCCGCGGCGGCGGTCGCGAGGCTGAGATCTCCCCGCGCGCCGTCGTCGCTCTTTCCGTCGCGACAGCGAGACAGAGTTGGCACCCGTGTGGCGTCTCAGCGCGCGTCGCGTTCTTACCGCGCCCACGTCCGATACGCGCCGGGGAGCGCGATGACGGGCGAGCACATGCTCTACGCGATCGCGCTCGCCAACGTCGCGGTGTTCGCGGCGTGGCACAACCTCGATCCGCGGTTCATGCGCGCGAACTTTCTCGTGAGCGAGGAGTCGATAAAGCGCGGGCGATGGCACACGCTGTTGACGTCGGCGTTTTCGCACCGCGACGTCTCGCACCTCGCGGCGAACATGCTCGCGCTGTACTTCTTCGGCAGGGACGTCGCGCGCGCGCTGGGCCCGGCGGCGCTGCTGAACCTGTACGTCGTCGCCGGCGTCGTCGCGAGCGGCGCGCACGTCGCGTGGTGCGAGTACAAACGCGCCGAGCGCGCGCCGAAGGGACGCGGGATCTTCCAGAGCGCCGGTCGGTATTGGGAGAACAACGTCGGGTACCTCACGACCCCGCCCGCGCTCGGCGCGAGCGGCGCGGTCAACGCGATCGTCCTCCTTAACGCGCTGCTTTGGCCGGGCAGCACCGTGTATCTGTACATGGTGCTCCCGGTGCCGAACGCGGTCCTCGCGGCGGCGTTCGTCGCCAGGGATTATTACGGCGCGCGGTTGGGGCTGGGGGAGAGCGGGGTCGGGCACGCCGCGCACTTGGGCGGCGCCGCGGTGGGCGCCGCGGCGTGGGGTGGGTTGATGCTGAAGCGGATGGCGCGGAGGTGAGGCGGTCGGGGGAGGGCGCGGCGGGGCGGCGGCGCGTCTAGTAGGGGGATCTACTACGGTAGAATTGAAAAGGCTGGCGTCGCGGAGTCGCGTTGAATTGTGAATTGGGTCGCTCTTTACTTACAATCATTCCGTCGTCGTTCGCGTCGTTCCGTCGCCGCCTCTCGAGCTTTTCCTCGATGGCGGACGTCCGACGGATCGCGGCGGTTCACACGTCGCGCGCGCGGGTCTAAAACCCCGTCGATCGCCCGCCGCTCACTTCGGCTTGCACCACCGCGCCTGGTGCATGGCCATCCCGGCTTTGTTCATCGGACCCTTGCCGCACTTGGCGCACGTGAGCGTCTTCGGCTCGGGCGTCTTCGGCGTCTTCGCGCCCGCGGCGGGCTTCGCGGCGGCAGCCTTCGGGGTCTTGAGGACCGCGCCCGGCCCCTTGCACCAACGCGCCTGGTGCATCGCGAGGCCGGCTTTGTTCATCGGTCCCTTCTTGCACTTGTCGCAGAAGAGCGTCTTCTCCTCGCTGACGCGCTCGCCCTTCTTCGCTCGCCTGCTCGCCTTCTTCAGCCTGCGACTGAGCTCCGCGATGGTCACGTCGTCGTCGTCGGCGAGGTCGCCTAAGTTACCCGGGGGAGCCGCCGGGCGGTCCTTCTTCTTGCACCACCGCGCCTCGTGCATCGCGAGCCCGGCTTTGTTCATCGGACCCATCGAGCATCTGGGACAGAAGAGCGTCTTCGGCTCGCTCACGGTCGTCTTCGGGCTCTTCGCGATCTTCTTCGCCGGCGTGACCGACTTCACGGGCACGCCTGGGGTGCTTGATTTAGCCGGGGTCTTTTTCTTAGGCGCCATGATGACGTGAGGCGCGTCGCGTGCAATGCGCGCGCGCGGGGGAGAATTCTAGCCAATTCAACGGTCCATATTCGTGACTGAAAACCTGTGACGTAAGTACTTGTACTCCTCGCGAAACGCATTCTCGCGTTCAGATTGAGGATAACGATTTGACCAAAAACGCATAGGGTTTTTCTCGCGAACCGTATTACATCTGAACGCGCTTTTCGACCATCGGTCGTAAATTCCCGTATTAAAATTTCAAAAAATCGAACGCGAACGCGGAAAATTCTCTCTCGTCCCTCGTCAGTCCAACGGCGCCTGAGGGTGCGTCGAGGGCGATTTCCTCGCCGCCCGTCGCGCCGGGAGCTGCATCCCGAGCCCGCGCGCGACCTCATGCGTCTCCTCGTTCGGCTCCGGCGTCCCCGCCGCGGCCAAGCGCGCCTCCGCGGCCGCCGCCGCCGCCTCTCGCGCGTCCGCGACGCGCGTCGTCGTCGTCGCCGCCGCCGCCGCCGTCGAGCGCTCGGGGGAAGAAGACGGAACGTCAACCGACGCGTCGCTCGCCTCGGGAAGCGCCGGCGGGGTGTCGTCCACGGCCTCGGTCCACGTCGTCGTCGGAGGCGGCGACGGAGGCGGCGACGGCGGGTCCGGTTCCATGTCCGCGGCGGCGACGACCGGGGCGGGGTCGGGAGGAGGAGGCGCGGACGCGGACGCCGACGCGGACGCCGACGCGGACGCGGGCGCCGCCTCGGGCGCGAGCGTGTACCCGCCGCCGGGGACGGGCACGAGCCGAAGCCGCTGCGTCGTCGGCCGCGCGCCGTCGGTCGCCGCGCCGCCGGTGACGTCCTGCAGGTTATTCAGCAGGGTGCTCATCAGCTCCTGGAACATCTGCGGCGCGGGAGCCGACCCCTCGGCCGATCCTCCCTCCGCCGGTCGCCGATCCGGCGCGGGCTGCTGCTGTCGGGCGGAGTCGAGGCTCCCGAGCACCGCGCTCATCATCTGCTGGAACGCCTCCGGGATCGTCCCCGACGAATCCGCGGATTCGGACGCTCGCGGCGGCGGCGGCGGCGGCGGCGCGTCTCGCGCCCCCTCCCCCTCCCCCTCCGCCGCCGGCGCCGGCGCCGCCGACGGCGCGCGCGAGACCGTCACCGTCTGGAACCTGTGCACCACGCGTCCGTTCGAATCCACGCTCGTTGTGTGTGTCACGCCGCCGTTCGCGATCGCGGGCGCCGTCGTCGAGCTCGCAGCGGCGGCGGCGGCGGCGGCCGCCAACACGCTCGGCGGCGCGGCGTCGCCGCCGAGCGTGTTGGCGTTGAACTCGAACCGAAACGACGACCGCGGCGGATCCGTCGCGGCGGCCGCGGCCGTCGTGTTCGTGCTCACGGAGTCCATCCGCGCGCTCTGCGTCTGCGTGTCGTCCGTCGCGACCGCGGGCGACGCCTGCGTCCCTTGGCTCCGCTCCACCGACGCCGCCGCGCGTCGCGGCCGCTCGCGGTCGCGCCTCGCGCCGCCGCCTCTGACGGCGTCGAAAACGTTCGCGAGGAAACCGAGCGGCCCTCTTCTCCCCTCGCGTCTTCGTCGTCGTCTCGCGTCCTCTTCCTCGCGCTCCGCCGAGGATCGACGACGATTAGTAGTCCCGGATCCAGATCCCGCCGACGCCTCCTCCTCCTCGTTCGGCGGCGTGCGCATCCCCGTGGACGTGTCCGCCGTGGGCGGCGGCGGCGGCGTCTGCGCGTCCGACGTCGTGCGCGTCGAGGGACTCGCGCGACGCCGACGCGCCGAGTTAGAGTTTAGGCGAACGCCGCCGGGCGGCGGCGGGGGGTACTGCGACGTGCCGCCGGGACGCGCCGGCGCGGGCGGGTAGGACCGCGGCGCGGGCGAGGGCGCGGCGGCGCCGCCGGCGCCGCCTCCGTCGCGGATGGCGAGCGCCGCGTGCATCGCCGTCGCCGCCTGGTCGTGCCGCCGCTGGAGGCGTTCGAGCTGCGACTCGAGCTGAGACAGCATCTGTCGCAACGCGTCGGGGGGGGTCTGGCCGTCCGACCACGCGCCAGCGACAGCCTCTCGCGCGTCGCGCGCGGCGCGCTGCGCCGCGCGGAGCTGACGATCGACGGGCGGCGGCGCCGGCGGCGGACGCACAGCTGGCGCGGACGCCGCGGGCGCCGTCCTGTTCGCACTGTCCATCAACCCCTCGCGCGCCCATCGCTCGAGCGCCGCGGCCGCGGCCGCCTCCGCGGTGTCTCCTATCCCGGCGAACCCAGAGAGCCCGGCGAGCCCGGACAGCTGCGCGCTCAGCCCGCCGTGTGCGCCGCCGCCGCCGCCGCCGCCGCCCAAGAGGTCGCTCAGGCCCGCGCTTCGCACGGACGGCCGCATCCCGAGCCCACTCAGCGGCTGCGTCCCGCCGCGCGGGTCCAAGTACATCAGCGCGGGCGCGAGGAAGTTGGAGTCGTCCGGAGCGTTCGCCGCCACCGGGGTCATCCGCGTCGTCGTCGGGCCGCTCGCGGAGAAGGGATCCGTCGCCTCCGCGTCCGTCTCGGTCGAGGTCGTCGCGTCCGCGGCGTTCGTCGCCTCTCCCGCGCCGATCGCCCCTCCCGCGAGGAACGACTCCGTCGAGAGGAACGGCGGCGGCGCCGCGACGTCGCCGTTCAACTGCACGCTCATCGCCATCCGCGCGAGGTCCATGAGCAAAGACCCGGCGTTGTGCAGCGTCATCGCCGCTCGCAGCGCGCTGCTCTGTCCTCGCGCGGCGTCGGCGTCCATACGCGACGCGCTCGCGGCAGCCTCGATGTCGCTCGCGGCGGTTCGTATCCGCGGCATCGCGCGCTCGACGACGTCCGCGCCGGTTCGAAGCAAGTTCGAGACCTCGGCGGACGTCACCACCGGCGGGACGCGTCGAACGATCGGCGGCGGCGGCGTTTGCGTTTGCGTTTGCGTTCGCGTCTCCGTCCCCGCCGCCGCGGGCGCCGTCGCCGTCGCCTGCGCCGCCGCGACGCCCCCCACCTCCGGCGACGCCTCGGCTCGGTTCGCGTCCACGACGACCCGCGGCGCGGACGTCGGCGGCGGCATCATCCCCGGCAGCGGCAGCGGCAGACGCGCGAAGGGCGCGTGCGGCGCTTGCGTCCCTCTCCCGGAGTCGTGGCACGCCGCGCACAGGTCGTAGTCCCCCTCCGCGATGGACTTGTAGCGCTCGCCCATGATCGGCATGATCCCGCACGCGTCGCACTGCACGCCCGCGTGCGAGTTCCGCGCGTCCGGCGTCGCCGAGAGAGGCGCCGCCGTCGCTTCCGCCGCCGGCGCCTCCGCCGCCGGCGCTTCCGCCGCCGGCGCCTCCGTTGGCGGTCCTCCGCCCGGAGTGCTCGCGAACGACCCGCCCGCGTCGTCCGCGTCCATGTCCACCAGCGCGCGCGTCAACGCGGCCACGTGCGCGGTGATGACCGCGGCGGGATCGTACGGCGCGCGTTCGAACGTCACCGTCCGCCTCTCGCCGCCGCCGCCGGCGGCGGCGGCGGCGTCGGCGGGATCCGGCCGCCGCACCACGCGCGGCGCCCCGTCTGGCCCGATCGTCACCTCGAACGACATCGACGACCCGTCCGTCATCGCGGCGATCGACTCCGGGGTGATGCCCGCGGCCTGCGCGGCCGCCATCGCGGCCGCGGCGTCGCCGCCGCCGCCGATATCGTTCAAGATGCCGCCGACGATGGCGTTGATCTGCGCGCCCCCGAGCGCCGACGTCGGCAGCGACACGCTTCCGAGCTGCACGTTGCTCCCCGCGGGGATGCGGATGAAGTCCCCGGCGGCCGCCGCGCGCTGCGTCGCGGCCGCGTGGTCGATGTCGTCGTTGCGCGCGTCGCCGACGACGTCCGGAGGGCGCGAGACGAGGAGGAGCGTGTCCCCGTCTTCCACGCGCAGATCGGACAGTCGCTGCGTGTCTTTGAGGACGCGGCCGCGGCAGATGAGGCGCTGGCGCGCGGACGGGACGCCGCACGCGGTCTCGATCGAGGACTTCAGCGTCGTGACTTCGACCTGGGGAGGGCGGCGCGCGGCGGGGGTTTTACGGGGAGCGGCGGGGACGGGAGGCGCGGGTCAGATCGCGAGCGCGAAGGTCGTTCGTCGTCGACGACTACGACGCTGGAAGGAAATGGACGGAAAGAGAAGCGACGCGAGGACGCGAGGACGCACGTCGCTCGGGACCGTCAGGGCGTGCTGCCCCTCCGGCTCTTGCTGCCGGACGCGGATGCGGATCTCCCTCGGCTCCGGCGGGGACGTCGCGGCGTCGGCCATCGCGTCCGTCCGCCGCGTGGACTCGCGGTCAACCGCCGCCGGCGCGACGTCGAGGGAGGGTGCTCGAAAAGCGAGCGGCCGACGCGGCGACTACCGCGGGGAGAGCAGATGCGACGCCGCGCGCGCGCTCGCGTCGCGCGCGCGACGCGTCCGCGATGCCGCGCCGTTCGGCGACGCGCTCGCGAGGTCGATCTCGCGCGCGGAAGGCTCGAGCGACGCGTGACTCCGCGCGTCGCGCTGTGCGTAGCGTCGACGCGTCGCGCAAACCAACCCCTCGTCTCCCTCGGACGACGACGCGCGCTGAGAATCTCTCGGATCTGCTCGTCCGCATGCGCATGCGCGGTTTCTTCCGCGCTCGTTTGCGTTTCAAACTTCAAGTACGGCCACGGTGGCCCTACCACGCCCTCTCTCGCCGCCCCGCTCGCGCCGCCAGGCCGTCCCCTCACCCTCACCTTCGCCCTCTGAACCGCGCCGCCTCCACCAGCGTCTCCAGCAGATCCTCCGCCTCGCGCTTCTTCAGCGTGATCGGGAACTCGTGCCCTCGAGGCGCGCCCGGCCGCTGACCGTCTCTCAGGTAGTCCTCCACGCGCCGCGGCAGCGCGCGCAGCTCGTCGTCGCTCAGGTGCGCCTCGGGGCCGTCGTAGAACGGGCCCTCGTCCAGCCCGATCCCCTCCACCGGCGCGAGGCGGACCTGGTGCGTCGGGTACTTGCCCTGGAACGCGCTCGGGTCGTGCGCGGCGACGAACTCGGGCGGGGACGCGTTGGGGTCCGCGGGCACGGCGCGGAAGGCGCGGTACATGAACTCGCGCCGCTCGCCGTCGCTGTTGCACCCGCACATGAAGACGATCGTGTTCGGTTTGATCTTCTTCTTGAGGACTCTGCGCCCGCCCTCCTCGTCCAGCGCGATCAGGCGGTTCTCGATGCCGTGCTTGACGTACTTGTACTTCATGACCCACACGAGTCCGTTTTCGATCTCGGGGAATCGGCCCCTTCCGGGCCCGGGCCCCGCCGCGCCCCCGCGGTCGTCGAGGTCCCTCCCGCTCGCGCTGCGCTCCAACCCCCCGAGGGTCGCCGCCGCCGGCGGCGGCGGAGGTATCGCCGGCGGCGGGAACGGCGGCGGCGGCGGCGCGCTCTTCGCCGCCTCCACCGCGCGCCACGCGTCGTCGTACGCGTCCTGAAGCGTGGGCGCCCGCCGCTTAATCTCTAGAAACGTCGCCTCCGACATCCCGCGCGGGTTCCAGAACGCGTGCTCGAGCGGGCCGATACCCGCGCGCACGCCCGCGAGGTTCTTCGGCCACCGCGCGTACTTCGCCCTCAGGCGCGCGTACGCCGCGGCGTTCTCGTCGCCGACGGCGGCGGCGCGCGCGGCGGCGTCGCCCGGCTCGGCGGCGGGCGCGCGCGTGAAAATCTCCCCCTTCTCGCGCTCGGACGCCGCCGCCGCCTTCGCCGCCTGGCTCTCCAGCAGCGCCGCGCGCGCGCGTCGCTGACGCTCTTCTCTCTCCCTGCGCTCGCGCTCGCGCTCGAGCCTCGCGTCGCGCTCTTCTCTCTCCCTGCGCGCCTTCTCCTCGCGCTCCTGCGCGACGCGGTCGCGTTCGCGTTCGCGGTCTCGGTCCGCGCGCGCCCGCGCCGCCGCCGCCGCCGCGTCCGTCGCCGGCGCCGCCGCGGCCGCGGCCGCGGCGTTCGACTTGGGTATTCTGAACCCGATCGCGGACGCGGGCGGCGGGTCTCTCGCGACCGCCTCGGAGAACTTCATCTTCTTCTCGTCCGCGGGCGCGTCCGCGTCGGGGCGGTCGCGTCGCCGCTTCTCGCCGCGGTCGTCGGACACGACGTCCACGTCCACCTCCATCGCGACGACCGGCGGGAGGTCTCCGCGCTTCGCGACCGGTCTGTCGACTTTCTCCTCTCGCTTCGGCTCTCTCTTCGCGGGCGCGGGCGCGGGCGCGGGCGCGGGCGCGGGCGGCTTCTTCGCGGGCGCGGGCGCGGGGACCTCCGCCTTCTTCGCGACTGCCTTTTCCGCCTTTTCCGCCTTTTCCGCCGCCTTCTTTGCCAAAGCCGCTGCCGCCTTCTCCGCCTTTTCCGCCGCACTTGCGTCCAACTCCGTCACCGCGCCGTTCCTCAGATCTTTCTTCTCCAGCGACCCCTCGTACCTCCAGTGCTCGTCGTACTTCCCGGTGAGCACCATCTTCAGATCCGGCTTCCCCCGGCCCGGGGCGTCGCTCTTCAGACGCGTCGAGAGCACGCGCTCGACGTCCTCGGCGCGCCGCTCGATGATCTCCGCCTTGACGAGAATGATCTCCCTCTGTTCCGCGTCGTCGTCGAACATGAACACCATCGTGTCGTACGCCGGCATCACCTTGAGCTTGGTCCCGCGCGCGCCGACGAACTTCTGAAGCCCCGCGCGCGTCGCCGCGAGGACGCCGACGAGGACGCCGCCGCCGCCGGGTTTGTTTTCCTCGTGGAATTCGTTCACCTGCATCGCGACGCCGTCCGCGAACCTCACGATCGCGCCTCTGGAGACGCTCACCCAGCCGGTCGCGGACGTCACCGCGGGAGGCTCAGGTTCCGCGCCAGAAGCGTCGTCCGGGCGCGGGACGCGGAGGAGGACGCTCTCGCGCGGGGTGTGGCCCTTCTTCGTCGCGAGCGTCGGCTTTTTCTTCTTCGGCGACGTCGACGCGTCGGCGGAGATGGGCGGGGGCCACGCGTACACACACGCCGGTCGTCGCGCGGGATCGGACGTCGTCGCGGTCGCGGCGGCGGTTCGCGCGACCGCGGCGTGCCTCCGCGAGTCCTGCGAGTCCGGCTTCGCCGTCTTCGCGTCGTCGTCGGCGGGGGTGTCGTCGTCGTCGTCGTCGTCGTCGTCGTCATCGTCGTCGTCGATCACCTTCGCGGACTTCGTCCTCGCCGTCCGCGGCGGGTCCTTCGCCGCGCCGTCCTCGGGGTTGTTGTCCTTCCCGTCGCCTCCCTCCGTCGCCTTCGCCCTCGTGGCCTTCGCCCTCGCGGCGGGCTTCTTCTTCCTCCCGACTAGTCCTTTGGCGTTCGCGTCCGCCAGATCCTCGACCGTCCAGCTCGCGCGCGTCGGATCGACGGGATCCGTCGCCGGCACCTCGCTCGCGTCGAGATCGTCCGCGAGCCGCCACTTCGTGTTGTTCTTATCCCCGCCCTGCTCGTCCCGCGAGACTCGCGCGAAGTACCCCGTCTTCGCCTTCGGGCCCGGACCGAACATGGGCACGATGGACGCGAGCGCGGAATCCAAGCCTCTCTTGCCGAGCTCGCGGCCGCAGCGCGCGGCGCGGAGCGCGATCTCGCTCGGGGTCAGGCCATCGCTCCCGGCGTCCCTGAGGTGCTGGAGGATGACCTCGAGCCACGACCCTTCGCCGAACGACGGGACGATCATCGGTCCGCGCCGCGCCCGCTCCGGGGACGAAATGCGGGCGGTGGTCGGCAATCGCGGCAGTTGACGAAGAGCAGCGGTCCTGACGCGGACGACTGGCGGACGCGCGAGCGCTCGTTCAAATCCTAACGGCTCGGGCGGCACTTCGCACCGCGCGCGCGTCGCGTCGACGCCGGGGACGTCGCCCGCGTCGCGTCCGTCGATACGAGAGGCGCGCGAGAGAGGCGGCGACGCGTCGTCGTCCGCGCGCGAGCTTAGAGGACGCCGCGGCGCGCGGGTCGGAAGCGGTGACGACGCGGACTGCTGAAGATGCAGCGCGCGAATCTAAATCTCGCGACGGCGACGGCGCGACGCCGCGCGGCGACGCGCATCCAGTCCGCGTACCGCGGGCACCTCACCAGGCGCGAGCTCGTGGAGAACGTCCGGAAAGACTTCGAAGAGGTGATGCGACGCGTCGAGGGGCCGCTCGCGGAGGACGTCGCGCTCGCGACGACGACGCCGTTCAGCGTCGTCGAGCGGCCGTTCAGCGTGATGGGATGGGGGAAGGCGGGGTCGTCGGCGAACCTGTCGCCGCCGAGCGTCTTGGACGCGCTGGACGACTCCACGACGCTGTCGCCGTCGCCGGAGCCGCCGACGCGCGCGGCGAGGGTCGAGGAGGACGAGGACGAGGAGGACGAGGAGAGAGGCGGGGGCGCGCGCGCGGCGAAGAAGGCTGCCGCGGCGATCGACGCGGCGAGCGCGCGTCGGGGAGGAGACGGAGACGGCGTCGTCGACGTCGGCGTCGGCGACGAGGACGACGACGAGGCGACGACGAGCGCGCTGCGGCAGGAGCTCGCGTGGGCGCAGGCCGCGCTGGACGACAGGAGGCAGCATCTGCGACGGATGCGGATGCGCGCGCAGCAGGCGTCGACGCGGCGCGCGGCGCCCGCGGGGTGGTGAACGAGAGACGACGACGCGACCGCGTCCGACGCGCGCGCGCCGTGGTGGGAACCCGCGCGCGCTCGACGAACGTGCGAGCCGCGAAGCACCGCCCGTAGAAGCACGAAAATATAGTTTCAATCGCGCGTCCTCGCGCCTCGACTCGGACTCTAAGAGACCGCGTCGATCCATCAAAACGCCTCCTCCTCGCGGAAAAATCAATCACACTCATCGACCTCATCCCCTCGCCTCCATCGCGCGCGACGAGCCCCCCGCCTCCGTCGCGCGCCCCCACGCGCCCTTCTCGACGCCCTCCGCCCGCCTCCTGTAGTGATTACTTGTTATCGGACGGGCGCTCCTTGCCCTCCCACGTCGCGTTCCACTGCTTATCGTAGAACGTCGCCTCGTCCGCGAGAACGCCGAGCGTGTCCAAGTCGTCCAGACGCCGCACGAAGAGGCAAAACGCGACGGTGACGAAGATGGCCGTCTTCCCGAGGAAGCTCTGGTGCAAGTCCACGAGCCCGGCGCCGCCGGCGGCGTCGATGAGGTACGCGAACGCGTACCCAACCATCGCGGCGCGGCCGTTGATCTTCTCCGCCTCCGGGAGATGGAACCGCTTCACCCAGACCCACCACGGGACGATTGAAGTGTCGAACAAGCCGTCCTCGTCGTACACCGCGGGGCAATCCTCCAGGGCTTCGGGTCGTTCCACACGAGCGATTGTCGGGGTGGAGTTCAAAGGCGTCAGAAGCGGAGTTGAAAGGCGTCGATGGCGGGGATTGAAAGCAAAGCGAGGGACCCTGGGCGGAGAGACACGCCGGGAAAAGTCCTTAAGGATCGGCGTTCACCACGCCGACGCGGTCGTACG